>Ga0209381_1000110_pt1 | contig 238859 bp, 201 predicted proteins | sample DewCreD2012metaG_FD_184111 | JGI IMG/M metagenome (GOLD analysis project Ga0209381, IMG submission 184111) | Hot spring sediment bacterial and archeal communities from British Columbia, Canada, to study Microbial Dark Matter (Phase II) - Dewar... ... | reverse complement strand
ACTTCACTTGGGTACAGACTGGCCTGACTATGCTTCGGCACATCGTGCAGTTGATCATCGACCCGGCAAAACAATTCCGTGATAAAATCAATCGTAGTCATGAGATTCTCCTTTCTGCTTAGGTTGTCCTATCTATAGCATAGGAGAATCTCATGCTTTTTCAAACTAGCACCAAAGGTTAATAACATCTCCTTAAAAATGCAGAATCGGCGAATGAGCGAATCGGAAAATCTCTGCGGTTTCTGCGCACCCTGGGGCAAACGTTCCCCCCTGTGCGTGAATCCCAGCGGTGTTGTTTTACACGGGTGGGGAGATTTGTCAATTGGCTCAAGAGGATAGACGTGGCGCGACATCGTAAGCGAAAGAGTGTTATTTTTGAGAATATCATCACCACCATCTCGACGAATTTCATCAACCTGCAACCGGATGAAATCGACACCGAGATCAATCGCGCCCTGCGCACCATCAGCCAGGCCACGCGCGTGGAACGTAGTTGCGTGGTCATCTTTTCCGGCGATGGCGGTAACGCACAGGGCGACATCCGGCCCGCAACCTGCACTCACGCCTGGAGTGCGCCGGAGATTGTGGCCCAGAATCGTCCGCTGGACACCGTCTCGGCGACAACATGGCCCTGGCTACGGCGGCGCATCGCCCGCGGGGAAATCGTCAACGTCCCGCTTGTCTCCGCCTTGCCTGCCGAAGCCGAAGTTGAACGGCGCATCTGTCGCGCGCAGGGCATTCAATCGTTCGTCGTCATCCCGATGACCTATCGCGGCGACGTGGTGGGCTATCTCAAATTCGACGCCTTGCGCACGCAGAAGACCTGGTCCGACCACACCATCGCCCTGCTCAAGACGGTGGGAGAGATCTTCGTCAATGCGCTGGAACACAAGCGGGCGCAAGAGGCACTGCAACGCGCCAACCTGACATTGGAGGCGCGCGTCCGGGCGCGCACGCAAGAGATCGAGCGGCGGCAGCGCGTGGCGGAGGGCCTGCGCGATATCCTGGTGGTGCTCAACTCCGACCGGCCCATCGGCGAAATCCTGGATTACCTGGTGGCGCAGGCGTGCGCGCTGCTGGACTCCAGCGCCTGCGTGCTCTACCGCGTGAGCCAGGAAGAACAACGCATCCTCGTTGAAGCCAGCTTTGGCCTACCGGAACCGTTCCTCGCCATCAAAAGCCTGCCCCTGCACGCCTGGCGTTTTTTGGGCCATGGCGAACCGGGCGGGTTGAACTTCGACCGGCAGCCGTATGCAATCTCGGATGTAGATGCTTCGCCTATCGCCACGGCGGCCCAGGACAGCGCGATAGAACCCGCCGTGCGCGCCTGGTGCCAGGCTGCCGTCAAACACTACTGCGCGCTGCTCACCGTGCCGCTGGTCATCAAAGAAGAGTTCTACGGGAATCTGGGCTTTTACTACAACGACGACCGCCAGTTTTCGGATGAGGACATCCGGCTGGGGATGAGTTTCGGCAACCAGGCCGCCCTGGCCATCGAAAACGCTCGCCTGCGTGTACAAGCCGAACAGGCCGCCATCCTCCAGGAACGCAGCCGGCTTGCCCGCGACCTGCACGACTCGGTGACGCAGTTGCTCTATAGCCTCACGCTGCTGGTCGAAGCCGGGCGACGGCTGGCGCGCAGCGGCGACTGGGCGCGCGTGGACGAGGCCCTGGCGCGGCTCAGCCAGATCAGCCAGCAAGCCTTCAAGGAAATGCGCTTGTTAGTGTATGAGCTGCGTCCGCTGGCGCTGAGACGCGCGGGATTGGTGCGGGCGCTGCAACAACGCCTGGATACGGTCGAGCGGCGCGCCGGCATCGAAGCCACACTGACCGTCGACGGGAACGTCGAATTGCCTGCGCGCCTGGAAGAGGAACTGTATCACATCGCGCAGGAGGCGCTCAACAACGCGCTCAAGCACGCCGCAGCCACCACGGTCGCCGTGTGCATCATCGCCGACGAACGGCGCATCGCCCTTGAGATCCGCGACGACGGCAAAGGTCTCGACCTGAGCGCGGTGAGCGGGGAAGGGGGCATCGGCCTGAGCAGCATGCGCGAACGGGCCGAGAAGCTGGGCGGCGCCTTGACGATCACGTCCGTGCCAGGGCAGGGAACAACGGTCAATGTCACCGTCAGCTTGTGAGTGCGCTGTTGCTTAGCGTTCGTAAAAGTATAACTTCCCGAAAGCTGTGGCCGGTTTCTGGCCGCGCCATCCATAGCGAGGAGAAACGATGAATGAAACGATTCGCATTTTAGTCGCCGACGACCACGCCATCGTGCGCGAAGGGCTGCGTTGGCTGATTGCAACCGAGCCGGGTATGGAACTGGTCGGCGAGGCCGCCGACGGCGTCGAAGCCGTGGCGCGGGCGCGCGAAGTGCAGCCGGATATCATCCTGATGGACCTGGTGATGCCGCGCAAAGACGGCATCGAGGCCATCGGCGAGATCAAGCAGGCATTTCCCGACGCGCGCATCCTGGTGCTCACCAGCTTCGCCGAAGATGACAAGGTCTTCCCGGCAATCAAGGCCGGCGCATCCGGTTATCTGCTCAAGGACACCGCCCCCCAAGACTTGCTGCGGGCCATCCGCGACGTCTACCAGGGATTGCCCACCATGCATCCCACCATCGCCCGTCGAGTGATGCAGGAGTTGCAGCGCCCCTCCGACCTGCCCCCTACCGCCGAGCCGCTGACCGAGCGCGAGGCCGACGTGCTCCGGCTGGTAGCGCGCGGCCTGGCGAACGACGAAATCGCCAAGACGCTGTTCATCAGCGAGCGCACCGCGCGCACCCACGTCAGCAACATCCTGCGCAAGCTGCACCTGGCGAATCGCACCCAGGCCGCGCTATACGCGTTGCGCGAGGGGCTGGTTAACCTCGGAAACACACCAGAGAAGTAAACGCGAAAAGGAGAGATTGAGATGAGGCTAGTGGCGCAAAGTATTCGCCACTTTTGCCACGGGATTTGCAACCACTACCTGTAGTGGTCAGTTCGACGATTTAGCCACAATAGACAGTGGCTCTTAGCATTCGCCATCACGGTGGCGAAACTTTATGACACTAACATCTTTCCAACGGCGGCTGGGCGGCAAGGATAGAAAAGGCAAAATAAACGTGTACCACAGCATTGACAGAGTATAATTTCCTCTATACAATGTTATAAACTATTCTTGTGGAGAGCTACATGGGAACCAAAGCAATCACAACACTGCCTGCGGCTCCAGCATCTTCAGACTTCACACTGGAGCGGTTGGACGCCATTATCCGCGAGTTACAAGACTTGCGGCGCACGTTGGTTATACAACCCGTTGGGCGACCAGCCTCTGTCCGCTTGACTGAACGACTCTCTGGAATTCTAGCCCCACCTGGAAAAAATGGAGATTTTGACGTCTGGGAAGAATATCACGCCATTTCCGATTGGGAGCGTTTTGCATGAGCAGCCGCCCCTGGACTGACTTTACAGGTCGGGCGCTATACCTGGACACGATGATTTTTTACACCTTCTTGCGCACTGAAGTCGCCAAAACACTGTTTACACGCATCGAAATGGGGAGTCTTGAAGCATATACTTCAGTATTAACGTTCGATGAATTGACCTATAAGTTGTTGCTGGCACTGATCCACGACAATTACCCTGGTTCACCGTTGGAACATTTGCGTAACCAAGAAGAGGCGATGATTGCCGAATTTTATCCCCGGCTTGCGCCATTGTTAGGACAGTTGCTAGCTTATCCACACCTCACTTTTGTAGATGTTACCCCGTCCGATATCATCCGTATGAACGAGAACATCAGTCGTTATTACTTGCGGCCACGCGACGCACTACATCTGGCGGCGATGCAGGCTTGTGGCTGTTTTGCGCTGGTCAGTCACGATGCAGACCTTGATCGAGTACCGGGCATACAACGTTACCACTTGAGTGGCTAACCCTTCACTATTGTACTCTGATCGATCTACGTCATTTGACGTACTCCTCTGCGTGCAAAAATCCGTCTTTTGTCGCACCTTAAAACCGTCCTAATGACCGATGTGCAATCGACAGAATCGTGTATGATAAAATCGTAATTGAGCGACAACAACAAAATCAGGTGCAATGCCCTTCTCAGTGAATGTAGTGCGTTGCACCTGATTGTGTGAGTAAGGAAAGATGCTATGGGTGCACAAATGCCGGTCCTGGTGGTAGCAAAACCGGGGCCGCTTCGGGATAGCCTGGTGACGCTGTTGAAGTCACTGCCACAGGTTTCCACGGTGGAGCAAGCGCACACCGCTTCGGCGGCCCTGCGGACGGTCGACAGCAAACAACCGGCGCTGGTAGTCGTGGATTCCAATCTGCCCGGCGACGAAGCCTGGACGGTGCTCAAACAACTCAAAACCCGGCGCCCCGCCGTGCGCTGTGTCGTGCTCTCCGACACGGTGCAGCACTACCGCCGGGCGGAAGCCGCCGGCGCCAGCCAGGCGCTCCTCAGTGGCATCCCGGCCCCCAAACTCTCGGTCGCTCTGGAAAATCTGCTTGTTTGATGTGTTTTTCACACAGAGACCCAGAGAACGCAAGGGCGTGACTTTTGGCGCTCTGGGCGTTCCGTGTCTCGGTGGTCAATTTTTGAGGAGGAGATTTTAGAGATGGAACAACAATTCTTTGGGATGGACTTAGAAGAGCCTCCTGGGAAAGGAGGCTGGCATCACGTATGGCAAAACGTTTCGCCTGAGCAGTGGAACGATTGGCGTTGGCAGCTCGCCCACCGGCTGAGTACTGTAGAGGATTTTTCCCACATTCTGCATTTAACCCCCGACGAGATCGCTGGCCTTTCTGCACCCGGGCGCTTTCACGTCGATGTGACCCCCTATTTCGCCAGCCTGATGGACCCGGACGACCCGAACTGTCCCATCCGGCGGCAAGTGATTCCAACCGCGCAAGAACTGGTTCCGTTTGATGCGGAAATGGCGGACTCGCTCGGGGAGGATGCCCATTCCCCGGTCGCCGGACTGGTGCACCGCTATCCCGACCGCGTCCTGATGCTGCTGACGACGCAATGCGCCAGCTATTGCCGCTTCTGCACGCGCAGCCGTCTGGTCGGCGATAGCCACGTGATGTTCAACTCCGCCTCCTACGAGCAGCAGTTGGACTACATCGCTGCCACGCCCGAAATCCGCGACGTGCTGCTCTCCGGCGGCGATCCGCTGACGCTGCCGCAGAACGTGCTGGAACGCATTTTGTTCCGCCTGCGCGCCATCCCGCACGTCGAAGTCATCCGCATCGGCTCGCGCGTGCCCGTCTTCCTGCCGCAGCGCATCACGCCGGAACTGACGGCGATGCTGGCGAAATACCATCCGCTGTGGATGAACATCCACTTCAATCACCCGAAGGAAATCACGCCGGAAGTGGAGCAGGCATTGGCGCGGTTGGCAAACGCGGGCATCCCCCTCGGCAGCCAGACCGTGCTGCTCGCCGGAATCAACGACTGCCCGAACATCATCATGGCGCTCAACCACAAGCTGGTGAAGAACCGCGTGCGCCCCTACTATCTCTACCAGTGCGATCTCGTTCACGGCGCGGGACACTTCCGCACGCCGGTGTCGAAGGGCCTGGAGATTATGGAATCCCTGCGCGGGCACACGTCCGGCTTTGCCATCCCCACCTACGTGATCGACGCGCCGGAGGGCGGCGGCAAGGTGCCGATCCTGCCCAACTACATGCTGAGCATGTCGGATAGCAAGGTCATCGTGCGCAACTACGAAGGCTTCATCACTGCCTACACGCAGCCGACGGACTACCAGGGCCACAATCCGGCGACCTGTCCCTATTGCCAGAACCGCCGCAATGAAACCGGGCAAGAGGGCGTCGCGGGTCTGCTGTCGGGCCAACGCCGCGAGATCGCGCCGCAGGGCTGGCAGGAGACACACGCCCGTCTGCCGCAAGCGCCCTCCCCCTTCGTTGTACAACGCGAAATGGTGGAACGTTGATATGGGACTGCGCGTTGCTGTTGTCGCCAATCGCAAACACGCCGTCAAACCCTCGGCCGGCGCGCCGCCCGACGCGCTGGCCGAGTACGACGCCGAGGAAACCGTCCAGGGCATCCAGGATGCGCTGCGCGCCCTCGGACACGAGCCGTCCTTCCTGGAAGCCGACGAGACCTTCCTCGACACTGTGCGCGCCGCCCAACCGGACATTTGCTTCAACATCGCCGAGGGCCTGCGCGGCGACTCGCGCGAATCGCACGTGCCGGCGGTGCTGGAGATGCTGTCCATCCCCTACACCGGCTCGAAGGTGCTCACGCACGCCATCTCGCTGGACAAAGTGATGACCAAACGCATCTGGCGCGATGCGGGACTGCCCACCGCGCCATTCCAGAGCTTTCGACACCCTGGCATCCCGCTGGACGAGCGCCTGAGCTTTCCTCTGTTCGTCAAACCTTCGCGGGAAGGATCGGGCATGGGCATCAACGCCAACTCCATCGTCCACGACGAGGCAGAACTGCGTGCGCAAGTGGAATGGGTGATCCGCACCTACCGCCAGCCCGCGTTGGTCGAAACGTACCTGCCGGGCCGCGAGTTCACCGTGGGGCTGCTCGGCAATCGTTACCTGCCGGGCGACCCACCGCGCTCCGCTTTCTACGACGCCAACGGCTACCACGTTTTCCCCATCGAGGAAATCGACATGTCGCGCGCCGAGATACCGGGTGTGTACAACACCGAAGCGAAAAGCTTTGCGCCGGTCAACGTCGGTGGGCCGCAGTTCCACTGCCCGGCGGATTTGCCGGAAGACGTGACCGCGACCATCAAAGCGCTGACGGTTCGGGCTTTCGAGACGCTCCACGCGCTGGACGTCTCGCGGGTGGATTTCCGCCTGGACGAGACCGGCGCGCCGCAGCTCGTCGAAATCAACACCCTGCCCGGCCTGCGCCCCGAATTCAGCGATATGTGCATCATCGCCAAAGCCGAAGGCGTCAGCTATCAAACGCTCGTCGCGGAAATCCTCAACCTGGCGTTGGAGCGGTATGGTCTATCAGCAGATTAAGAATACAAAATCCGCTTAATCTGCTAAATCTGCTGACACAAAAAATTGTACACCATTTACACCGATCGCCATCATGGGCACGCCACGGACAACCTCGTCATCGACGGGCGGCCCATCGAATACCGTGAGACACCGGCCCGCGCGGAAGCGATCCTCGCTGCCGTGCGGGCCGCGCAACTTGGGCCGATTGTGCCCCCCACCGACCACGGCCTCGCGCCGATTTTGGCCGTCCACGACGCGGACTTCGTGACGTACCTGCGCACGGCTTACGCGCAAGGCGCCGCCTACTTTGGCGAGTCCCGTCCGGTGATCGCCGGCCGTGACGATGTAACATTCGCCCGCGCGCCGCACTGTCCGGAGGATTTCCCCGGCAAGCGCGACTACTACACCTACGATTACGAGGACCCGATCCTTGCGTTGACGTGGGACGCCGCCTATTGGGCTGCGCAGTGCGCGCTCACGGCGGCGGATTACGTCCGCAACGGGGAGCGGGCCGTCTACGCCTTGTGCCGGCCGCCGGGCCATCACGCGATGCCCGACCAATATGGCGGCTTCTGCTACCTCAACAACGTCGCCATCGCTGCGCGCAGCCTGCAAGCGGATGGCCCCGTCGCCATCCTCGACCTCGACTACCACCACGGCAACGGCACGCAGGCGATCTTCTACGCGGACCCGGCGGCGCTATTTTGCTCGCTGCACGCCGACCCTGATTTCGCCTATCCGTTCTTCTGGGGACGCGCCGACGAGCGCGGCGCGGGGGCAGGGCTTGGGCTGAATCGCAACTGGCCGCTGCCGGTGCACATCGACGAGGCAGCCTATCTGGCGGTGGTGGATGAGGCGCTCGACGTCATCGCGGACTTTGCGCCCCATTACGTGCTGGTCTCATTGGGGCTGGACGCGGCAGAAGGCGATCTCATCGGCAAATTCCACATCACCACAGCGGGTTTTCACGAGATTGGGCGGCGGATTGCGGCGCTCGGACTTCCGACGGTCATCGTTCAGGAGGGAGGCTACCGGATAGAAACGCTAGGTGAAAATGCAGTGGCGTTCTTGGGAGCATTTGTTACCCAGTAGCGACTGATGAAGATTATGAAAATAATCAGGTAACTGAAATCGCCGGGGAAACCGGCTGAAGCCGGCGCACAGCACACAGGTACACGCCAACTTCAGTCGGCAAAACCACGTTAGACACATTACCAAACCAATTTCTGAGAGTTCATAAGTCGCCACTACGCACCATCGAGATGCTGCATCATCGCCCAGGCGAAACGGGTGGCTTTTTCCAGGCCGGCGGGGACGAGGTTTTCCACATTGTCGCTGGTCTGGTGCCAGTTTTCCAGCCAGCCATCGGGGCCGAAACCGGATAAGCACACGCCCCGATAGCCACGGATACGCAGCGCGCCGACTTCCTCGCCGATGACCATTTCCCGTCCGTGGATGTCCATCTCCGGGTGTTGTTGGCTAACTCGCTCGGCCCATGCCAGCGACTCCGCGTCGGGGCGATACGCCGAGAGCAGCGAAAACCCCGTATGCCGGGTGACGTAGGCGATGTCGCGCGTCCCCACCATCTCGAAATCGAGGAACCAGGCGTCGCGCAAGCGGTCGCCGTAAGCATCGAGCAGGGCGTGCGCGCCCAGGCACCCCACTTCTTCCGCGCCGGTGAACGCCAGCCAGACTTCGGTGTGACGCAAGGGCTGTTGGTGGAGGTGCGCCGCCAGCCCCAGGACGCAGGCGACCGCGCTCGCGTTATCGCTCGCGCCGGGAACGTAGGGGCCGGTTTCGTCGTACAGCGCGATCAGCAGGCTGGCGACGACCGCCCATAAGCTGGCTTTACGAAATTTCGCCGCGCCTTTACTTCCGCTCAGTCCTTCGACAATTTGCGCCGCGCCGTTGCTGGCTATCGCTGCCAGTCCCGCGGTGGTCAAACCCAGCAGGTACTTTTTGAGCTGCGGCGAAAACGAAGGGCGATGTTTATTGCTGTCGGTGTGCGCCAGGAGCACCAATGTGCGGCGCAGTTCCCCGGTAGGCGGCACACGCACGATTAACGTGGCGCTTTGCCGGCGCGGGGAAAGCGCCGCAAGCGGCTGCTTGTCAATGCGCGTGGAACGCCACAGGGTATAGGCGCCGGCGAGCGCAATCGCACCGCCCAACAGCCGTCCCACGCGGCTGCGCGACCCTAACAGGTTGCTCGCCAGCGTCAGCGCGAGGGGATTGCCGAGGGCGTACCCCCAGGTGTCGGGTGTGAGAAAGGGCAACATTTCGACTTCGTCGTAGCCGATTTCGCCGAGCACCTGGCGGATGTACTGCCGCGCGCGCATCTCCGCCGGATGCCCCGCCGGGCGCGGTCCAATCTCCTCCGCGAGTTTGCGGACGTGGGACATCAATGCGTCGGATAAGAATGCATCGGTCATAGATTTTCCCTCCAAACAGCAGTGTCATTGAATGTCAATTATACGATGACGAATTAGCAACTTGCCCCTTCTTCACAGTTCGCACCTGCGCGTTCAAAACTTGGAAAGGTGTGGTATGATAAGAACATCAGGTTCAAATGGAGGTAGAGCCATGACGCAATTGCGCACGCGCAGTGTGCCTCTGGAACAGCTTGCCCGGCTGATCCGCCGGCTGGACCGTCGCCAGAAAGCGGCGCTCATCCGATTGGTGCCGGAGTTGCAGACCATCCGTCCAGACGAATTGGTTTTGCCCGCCGGACAGAATGATTTGCTGGCCTACTTTGAGGCCAAAATGGCTGCGTTGCCAGAAGCCCGCCCGTTGCGTGATAACGATATCTTTTTGGGTGGCCTGACCGTCGCCGAGTTTTTCGCTGCACCGGAAGCAGAGCAAGCGCGTATTTGGGATACCGCGCATACGGAAGCGCTCCAAGCACTAGACGACTATGAACACCCCATCCGCCCCGATGCGGTGTCTGCTCGATAAAAACGTCGTTCGCTACCTCCTCACCGGATTGTATTACGGGCGGTTGCGTTCCTTGACGCCTCTGGAAACCAGCGCGCTCTCGCTCTGGCGGGCTGCTGAAGAACGCGGTGTAACACTCTTTGTCAGCCGTTACACTTTTAACGTACTTCAATGTCTACAACCATATCCCCTCGCTCAAATTGTGCTCAACGCAATGCCGGCCCTTTCGCCTACCCGGTATCATGCACGTTGGGCGCGACGTATACGGGAGAGCACCGGATTGTCCCGCGAGGATGCAGCGATGATAGCACTTGGCAGTTTTGGCAGTAACGAAGCCGGTGACATTTTGGGCGTTCATTGGTTGGCGACGAGCGATCAACCGTTGCTTAATGGATATCGCGCCACATTGCCTACGCTGAAACGCCGCTTTCGCGCTATGACCGCGCAATTATCTGCGCCATTTTGTAACGCAGCGTTACCCCACCTGATATCGCCAGATGACCTGCTGATGAGTTGGCAAATGTAAACCTTTCACCAACTCCCCATCACCCGAATATTCTCCGCGCCGACGAGACCGGCAACCTGCTCTTTGAGATGCGGGGTGAAGCGTGTGCGCTCGTTGGGGAATAACAGTTCCACCCGCTTGCCGCGTTCGTTTTCGAAATAGACGACAAACTGATCCTGTCCGGATTCGGCCTTGAGCAGGGTATGCAATTGCGCCAGCCGTGCAAAATCCTGGGAAGGATCACCGGTGCGCGGAAGGGTGACGTAAACCGTCGCCGGCGGGGGTGGGGGTTCCTCCGGCGGAGGTGGCGTGTCATGGCGCGCTCCGTTGCCGCCGTTGGCAGTGCTGGTTTTAGCGGGGTGACGATTGGACAGCGGCGCTGTAACCGGTTTCGAGCTGGGCGCCGGCGGCGAGGGTGGCACGGCAGGCGGGGTGGTGCGAGTCCGTGGTTCAATGCCATTGCCGTTCAGCGTGGTTGGTGGGAAATCATCGGCAAAATCCGGCTCTGTTCCGTAGAACTCCGAGGCTTCGGCAACAAAGTGCGGCGCATCATAGGGCATTGTGGAGTATCCGGTGTTACCCACCGGGCGCAGCAACTCGTGCGGCTCCTTGAACCAGTCCGCCAACAGCGAATGTTCCTCACGGTCCTGGCGATTGTCCAGCTTGCCGCTGACGACGACGATATTCTCAACGACGAACTTGTCCTTAAAGCGTTCGTACACGCGCGGGAAGACGGTCACATCTACCGTGCCGCCGGAGCCTTCCAACGTAACGAACGCCATGGTGTCACCCTTCTTCGTGGCGATGCGCCGCACGCGCTGGATCATCCCCACCAGCGTCAATTGCTGTCCCAGGGGCTCCGTCGCCAGACGATCCACAGTGGTGTTGACCAAATCCTGGCGCAGTAACTCGCTTTCCTGCTGGGCCAGGGGGTGGCGCGAGAGGTATGTGCCGAGCAACTCCTTTTCCCATTCCAGGAGCCGGCGCTCTGGAATCGCCGGGACGAAAGACGGCGGCTTGATAGTCTGGGTTGCGCCGGGCATGGCGTCGAAGAGCGAGAACTGGCCCACGTCGCGGGCGCTGTGCAGTTGCCCGCTGGCGCCGATGAGCGTGTCGATCAACGTGAGCAGGGCGGGCCGCGACCCAAAATCATCCAACGCGCCGGCCTGGATCAGACATTCGAGCGCCTTGCGGTTGAGCTTGCGCAAATCCACGCGGTCGGCGAAATCGTCCAACGTCTTGAAAGGACCGCGTTCACGCCGGGCGTCCACCACCAACTGCATCACTTCATCGCCCACGTTCTTGATCGCCCCCAGGCCGATGCGGATGGCGCGCCCCTCAGGGGTGTGTTCAATCGTAAACTCTACCTCGGAGCGATTGATGCATGGGCGCAGCACTTCCAAACCGCTGCGGCGCGCTTCGGCGATGAGGAAGCCGAGCTTTTCGATGTTGTGACGCTCGGTGGTCATCAACGCGGTCATAAATTCCAACGGATAGTGCGCCTTAAGATAGGCCGTCTGCGCGGTGATGACGGCGTAGTCGGTGGCGTGCGCGCGGTTGAAGCCGTAGCGGGCGAAGAATTCGATGTCGGCCCAGACTTTTTCGGAGACTTCCTCGGGGATGCCCTTCTTGAGCGCCCCTTCGAGGAACATCTGCTTGTGCTTGTCCATTAGATAGCGGACTTTCTTCGCCACGGCCTTGCGGATGCCGTCGGCCTCGCCGGGTTTGTAGCCGGCCATCGCTACGGCAATCTGCATGATCTGTTCCTGATAGACGCAGTTATGAACAATGATGTTGTTAGCGACAAAGTTGTGTAAACCTTCGACCGTAATATCGTATACATCTTCCGTTCCGACCGGCTCGATACTCACAATTTCTTCCCAGGCAATCCGTAAGCGCCGAGTCGTTTCTGGCAGATTCAATTGTTCAGTTAAAGGCGCAACCACAGTCGCCGCGATACGTTCTCGTTGCCGCCCTTTGGGGTAGAAGTGTTGACGATCAATGCCATAGCGCTGCATCAAAGCACGTTTGGAAAGCGCTGTGACGGCTTCCACTTCGGCGATGAATGATGCACGGGAAATCCCATTCTGCCCACACGCTACAGCCGGAACATCTCGTTTGGCAGTGAGCAAATGGGGCCGTAACGCCTCTGCCAGGCGAGCGGTTTCATATACCGTGACTTGATAACTGGTGCGCTCGCTCTGACGACCTTTATAGGTGGCCGTATATATGTACGAAGGAATGCCCAGTTTTAGCAAGAGCATTTGCACATCGGCGGCCAACTTCGCAGAAATGGTTTTATAGTGCCAGAGCTTGCGACCAGCATAACCATCGCAGTCCCACAAAGAAGCCAAAAAATAGGCTATATCTTCCGGCGACAGGGCAAAAACAAAATCAGGGATGAATTTCTCAGAAGAGCGCACCCCGGCTGGCTTGCTGCCGGCCGGATGTTTTAATCCCAATTCCCGCAACCAGGCGAGTAATGCATTTGGCGCATGATAATCGTGGCGGTCAGATTTTGCTACCGTTACGCGGGTGACGCCTCTCACTTGTTCAACCCGTCTCGGCGTTATATTTTCAAACACTTCCAAACAGGTCTCATATTCAGTCAACAGCACCGGGTCCTTAGAAACAAAATTCACCGACGCCAGGTTACTTAAATCGCCATCCGCCAGCAAATAAGCCAATAGACGCAGCTTGCGCCGATCATACGTTGCATTTTGACACATGAGCGCGCGCGGCGTGGCAATATAGTCGCCAACTGCGAGGGCGTTAAGGGGTTTCCAACCGTTTTCGGTAAGGTAGCGATGATCTGCGGTTGTTTTGATACGCGCGCCAGTGCGTAACCGCACTTCCCATACCGGCTGCCGTCCTTTATGCACCCAATGCGTTACACGCCCGGCGGCCATACGCCATTCCTCATCAATCCCTTGCACATAAAGCTCTTGATGAGCGTTGCGGAGCCTGTCGCCGACTTCATCCAGACGTATCCGTTCCCCCGTGTGTATATCAACGACAAGCGCATCACCTGTTACACAGATGCCATAGGTGTCATCCAGAATATCCGCCAGGATTGGGTGATGATATTGCACCTCCTCCTCCCCATGCATCCGGCGAATGTACGACGGGATGTTTTCCATCGGACCAGGGCGATAGAGAGCGAGCACGGCGATGATGTGTTGGAACTGATTCGGGCGCATGTCGCGTAAGATGCGGCGCATTCCAGAACCCTCTACTTGAAAGACGCCGGTTGTCTCGCCACTGGTGAGCAATTCATACAGCTTCAGCACATCGGCATCCTGCTCCGGGTCGTCGGGAACGCGCTCGTAGGGGATGGTGTTCATCGTCAGCACACGGCCATGCTCTTTCTCGATCCACTCGCACGTTTTGCGCACGTGGGTGAGCGTCCGCAGCCCCAGGAAATCGACTTTGAGCATCCCCAGCATATCGACGATCTCCATCGGCCATTGGGAGACAATGCCGATGGGGCCTTCGCCCTCGCCCTTGGTGGGACGGTGCAGCGGCATGTACTCCACCAGCGGGCGATCGGAGATGATGATGCCGGCCGCGTGAGTGCTGGCGTGCCGGGTGACACCTTCGACTTCCATGGCCGTGTCCAACAGCTTTTTGACGTAAGGGATGGTGTCGTATAGCTCTTTGAGATCGGAGACTTCTTCAAGCGCCTGGGCGATGGAGACCGGCTTGCCGGGCACGTTGGGGATCAGACGCGCGGCGCGGTCAACCTCGTTGAGCGGGATATCGAGCGCGCGGCCCACGTCGCGGATAGCGGCACGCGCGCCGAGCGTCCCAAAGGTAATGATGGCGGCGACGCGGTCCGCGCCGTAACGTTCGGCGGTATAGCTGATCAGCTCCTCACGGCGGTCGTCAGGATAGTCCAGGTCGATGTCGGGCATGGAGATACGGTCGGGATTGAGGAACCGCTCGAACAACAGGCGGTTCTTGAAGGGGTCAACGCTGGTGATGCCCAGGCTGTAGGCGACGACGCTGCCCGCGCCGGAACCGCGCACGTTCCACCAGATGTCGCGCGCTTTGGCTGCCTCGCACAAATCCCACACGATGAGAAAGTAATCGTCGAAGCCCATCGTGTGGATGATGCCCAGCTCGTATTCCAGGCGCTCCACCACCTCCGGCTCCTGCGCCCGCGCCGCGCCATAACGCCGGACGAGGCCCTGATAGCACAACTCGCGCAGGAATGTCTCCGAGTTCCCGCGGCCTTCAGGCACGGGGAATTTGGGTAAGTGATAAGGCGGCGCGAATTTGATCTCGACATTGCACTGCTCGGCAATTTTGACGGTGTTCTCCAATGCTTCCGGCAGGTGGGCGTATAGCCGCGCCATCTCTTCCGGCGAACGCATGTAGTACGAAGGGTCGGTCATCCGCATACGATTGGACTCGTTGACCGTCTTACCCGTGCCGATGCAGAGCAGGACATCGTGCGCATCGGCCTGCTCGCGCCTGGCATAGTGGATGTCGTTGGTAGCAACCAGCGGCACGCCCATCTCGCGGCCCAGCTCGATCATCTGGCGGTAGACAGGCTCGAATTCGGGGATGTCGTGGCTCTGCAACTCGAAGTAGAAGCGGTCGGGGAAGTGCGCCTGATACCAGCGGATGGTTTCGCGGGCCTGGTCAATCTGCCCCTGGAAGAGCAGTTGTGGAATCTCACCCTGCGCGCAGGCGGTGAGTACAATCAAGCCTTCGCTATACTGCGCCAGCACTGCTTTGTCGATGCGGGGTTTGTAGTAGAAGCCCTCGAGTTGGGCGATGCTGACCAGCTTGAGCAAATTCTGGTAGCCGGCCTGGTTTTGCGCCAGCAGGATGAGGTGATACGGCTTTTCATTGTGATCGCGGTCGAAGCGTGAGTTCTGCGCGATGTAGGCCTCCACGCCGATAATGGGCTTGATCTCGGCGGCTTTGCAGGCCTTGTAGAAATCGACGATGCCGAACATCGCGCCGTGATCGGTGATCGCCAGTGCGGACATGCCCAATTCTTTCGCATACGTCGCCAGGGCTTTCACGCTGCTCAGCCCATCTAACAGTGAAAACTCCGTGTGCGTGTGCAAATGCACAAAATCCGCCATTCCCATCCTCCACAATAAGCCGTTGCAGGTTCAACAGTTGAAAATCGCGCGTAGGGGTCACGAAGCTCCCTGGATTCCAAGGAGATGCGCATATTCTACAGCCAAAATTATGCTTGGCAAGGTATACTAACCGCCTACTGGAATTGCCATTTTCATCAGCAGATTTAGCCGATTAAGCAGATTTTCGACCGATTTACAGCGCACAATCTGCTAACTCTGCGCGCAACCGCTGGTTGCCCATCTGTTGATAGGAATTAAGGAAGTTTTACCGCGCGCTTAGTATATCAACGCCCTGTTTGCTTTTTCCCAAAATGGGATACAATTAAAGAGATGCATATCATTACCCGGCAAAAACTGATTGCATGCTGGAAAGCGCATCCTGATGTCGAAAAAGCACTCAAAGCTTGGGAGAAAGAAGCCGAATATGCGCGTTGGCAGTCTCCGGCTGACATCAAGGCACGCTATCGCAGTGCCGACTTTTTACCGGGGAATCGCGTCGTGTTCAATATCAAAGGCAATCACTACCGGCTTGTCGTGAAAATTCACTACAATACCGGCGTCGTCTACATCCGTTTCGTCGGCACACACGAAGAATATAATCAGATTGATGCGGAGACCATCTAGTGAAACCGAAAATTATTAAAAATGAGGCCGATTACCAGGCCGCGTTGGCCCACCTCGAAACGTTAATGGACGCTCAGCCCGGAACTCCCGAAGAGGAAGAACTGGAACTGTTCGCTATGCTGATTGAAGCTTACGAACAAGCTGTCTTTCCGATTGATCTTCCTGATCCAATATCCGCCATCAAATTCCGGATGGAACAGCAGGGATTAAAGCGCAAAGACCTGGAACCTTATATCGGTAGCCAAAGCAAAGTTTCAGAAGTGCTCAACGGTAAACGCCCCTTGAGCCTGGCCATGATTCGCGCCCTGCATGCCGGGTTAGATATTCCCCTCGAAGTTCTGCTGCAGAAACCGCAGACCCCCTTACCCTTGCCCGATCCATCCCTCCGCCGTCCTCGACTGGCAGGCCAACCTACCGGCTGATGAGGTGCGACCGGCGCCAGGCGATACACGCGCCGGGGGTGTTTCTGGGGTGGCACGCAATGTCGGCATGTCGCCGTTATTACAAAAACGCCAGCAGTGCCAGCCCCACGCCCGCGCCGATGAGCCACCCTGCCAGCACGTCACCGGCATAATGCAGCCCCAACGCCACCCGGCTCAGCCCCACACTCACACCCCACAGCAGCAAAAACGCCACTCCCCACGGCGTTAGCAAACCCGCCAGCACCACCCACAACCCGCCGATGCGCACAGCGTGACCTGAGGGAAACGAGTGCCGGTCGATCTTCAGATAGAACAGGCCCTGTTCTCCTGGCGGACGCGGACGCTGGATGAAATACTTGAGCACGGTGCTGACAACCCACGTGACCGCCGTGACGAGCAGGATGCGCTCCCCGGCTCTGGCCCAGCCATCGATGCCGAAGCGCCAGAGCAGCACGCTCACGGCGAGCCACACCAGGCTGTCGCCGGAGTGCGCCAGACTTGCCGCCAGCGCGCGGGTGAACGGGCCTCGAATCAGCGTTGCGGCGCGCGCGGTGAGCGCGTGGTCGCGTGCGAGCCAAACATGCCGCTGCGCGCTCATTCCACCAACACCCGGCGCGCTAATTCCCGGCGGCAGATTTCCAACTGGAACGGCTTGTCGGCGTCCATGCCCATTTCGGGGTCATCGACGGGCAGTGCGCGCGCGTTGATGCCGAATTTCTCGCGCACGAGGCGTTCCAGTTCCGCCAGACTCAAACGATGGGCCATCAGTTTGGCGAAAAAGACCGGGCCGAGTCGCGCAGCTTGTTTGAGCGCGTTTTTGCGGCTGTCGAGCAGATCGTCCCACAAGTCCTGATGCTTGTAGCCGATGTAGGGCGCAACGACGTGGATATCTCCCGCAGCGAAATCACCATCGCTGAAACGGACATAACTGCGCCGCGAACCGGGGAAACGCTGTTCCATCTTCTCGCGCGAGACAACGGTGTGATAGACATCCACCGCCTGATCGGCACACTGCGCAAGCAGACGCTCCACCATCGCGCCGGTCAGCAATGGGATGTCGGAGCTGCTGATCAGGACTTGCAGCGCCTGCGGATTGCGTTCCAGCACCCAATCGATGCCACCGAGGATATTCTTCAGCATCGACCCTTGATCGGGCAGATAACAGGCAATTTTCGGTGACGTCACCGCCCCTGTGTCGGCTAACCCTACGACCACGATATCACCCACGCTCGGCGCCGCGTCGAGCGCGTCCAACACCCATTGCACCATCGGCTTGCCTGCCACATCGAGCAACGCCTTCGGTTGTCCCTGCGTGTATTCGTACAGCAGATCTTCTTCTTGCGGCACACCGCCGGCCATCAGAATACACTCGATCATGATGAGCCTCCTAATAGATTCAAGATATTGTCGCGCGTCAACAGCGCGAGATCAGTTTCCTTTTCCACAAAAGGCCGCACATCGGCCAAAACATGTTCCCACGCGAGTCCCGACAATCGGGCTTTCACCGTCTTCCGCCAGGTATCTGGCGATAACTCGCCACCAGTCCATCCCGTTTGTTCAAGGGCGTTGTTGAGCAAAGTCAGATTTGGCTCAGGCCAATCCGGATCGCTGAGATACCAGAAGAGGTCGTAAATGTCACGGCCTTTGGCATATGGACGTTGCAAAAGCGCATGAATCTTACCAGCGAGCAACGAGGATCGATCATGATGCTGAAGATGAAGTAGAACGTAGCGGCGTAAGACCGTCGTGGTTAACCTGGCTCCCTGTGGTGGTTTGGTGTCCACTTCAAGTTTGACCGCCAGAACTTGATCCGCGTGAGGAGATAATCCCAGGTCGTAAAGCAGACCCGCAAAGCGAATAAATGCACTGTGAACAGTTTTCTGATCGTTGACCTTGATCTGAACAGTGTACCCTTCAGCCGCAAACTCAGTCTGAATGGCTTTGAGATAAGCGCGAAAATCATACAATGCCTGGGAGTGCTCCAGGGCAAAATCCAGATCCTCGGAGTAGCGTGGCATGGCATACAAGAAACGGAGCGCCGTCTCCCCGTGAAACGCCAACGGCACCATCGCGCCGGATCGTTGTAACGTTCCCAAAATCCTGGCCTGCAAGTATTCACGGACCTGATTCTGTGCTTGCGTGAATGATGCCGTGTTTTGAACCAGATCGGTAAGCAGTGATTTCATAGGGTCTCGTATGTCTCCCTTTCGGCAAGCGCAAGTTCAGCAATATGTCGTGCTGCTCTGAGCAATTTGGGGCTTTGCACGAGCTCTGCCTGCCGGTGCAAAACGTCGATATCCAGGTACTCCAGGTTCTGTAGACGCAATTCGCGCAGATAATCCGGCGCATCGCCGCCCGGCTGCAAATACACCAAATCCAGCAGCGCTTTTTCCGGCCCAGCGATCATCGCACTCTGCCCTGAGGTCACAACTTCACTGCGGTGACCGTAAAAAAGTTCCGGCTTAATGTGCCGGTATTCGAAACGCCCAAGCGGTGTTTCCCAACACCCAGGACGTGAAGTCGTCACACTGGTCACGCCAGGGACATACTCTGGAATGAGACCATAGTACGCCAGGGCAGATTGACAACTGACGTAAGTTCCTCGTACAAGGTGATTGGCGAGCACAAACGGGTGGGGGCGGGATTGTTGATAGGGCGGCGCTAACACATACACTCCACGCCGTAATTGATAGAGTTTTCCCGCCTTCGTCCACAACGAGAGTTGTTTACGCACCACGTCGGGATCAACGTTCCCGGCAAGCAAAAGCCCCGTTTCAAATACGGGTTCAGTGCCAACAATATGTAAGAGTTCTTCAAATTTCATACGCTTAATTTACTATAAAAGGTAAATTATTGCAATAGTTTTCTTCGGCTACAAGACCTCTACCGGATCGATATCCACCAGCCACCCCGCGGGAATATCAATGTCCCGCAGGAAATCCGCCGGCGACACGCTGCGCAGCAGAATCTGCCAGCGATAGCGCCCCCGCACGCGGGCGAAGAAAGCCGGCGCCGGCCCGATGAGGTCGGTCTCCGGCAGCCCGGCGGCACAGAGCGCATCGCGCAAAATCGCGGCGAAATCCTCGGCGGCCTGCTGCGCGTGCTCACGGTTTGTGTGGGCGTAGACCAGCCGCGCCAACCGGATAAACGGCGGGTAGTCGGCCTGCTCGCGGAACGCCAGCTCGCGTTCCGCAAAGCCGATGTAGTCGTGGACCGCCGCCCGTTGGATGACATAGTGCGCGGGATGGTACGTCTGCAAGACTACGCGCCCGCCGAGCAACCCCCGCCCGGAGCGCCCGGCGACCTGTGCCAGCAGTTGAAACGCACGTTCGGCGGCGCGAAAATCCGGCAGATTGAGCGCCGTGTCGGCGGAGATGATGCCCACCACCGTCACCTTGGGAATATCTAACCCACGCGCTACCATCTGCGTGCCCACCAGGATGTCGGCCTCGCCGCGGGCAAAGCGCCCCATGATGGCCGTGTGGACGGCGTGCGAGCGGGCCACGTCCTGATCCCACCGCACCAGGCGCGCCGCAGGCCACCGCTCCGCCGCGCGCGCCTCCAGCCCCTCCGTGCCCAGGCCAAACGCACGCACCCGCGAGGAGCCGCACGCCGGGCACTGACGCGGCATGCGCTTTTGCCGCCCGCAGCGATGGCAAATCAGGCTACCGATGCCTTCGTGGTACGTGAAAGGAACGTCGCAGCGGGGACACTCCGCCACCCACCCGCAATCACGGCAGAAAACGTAGGTCGCCGTGCCCCGGCGGTTGAGGAACAGGATCACCTGCTCGCGGCGGGCCAGGGCAGCGTCCACCGCCTCTTGCAACGCCACACTGAAGACGGAGCGATTGCCGGCCTTGAGTTCGGCCCGCATGTCCACAATCTGCACCGGCGGCAGGGCAATGGTAAGCGCCTCCGGCGTACCAGCCAACGCTTGATAGCGGCTGGCGGCGAGATGCAGAAACTTTTCCCAGGCCGTGATGCGCTGTTGGTGCGCCATCACCCGCTGCGGCATCTCTAGCAGACGGTAACGCCCCTCCAATGCACGGGCGTAGGCCTCCAGCGAGGGGGTGGCGCTGCCCAAAATGAGCAGCGCGTCGCGCCGCCGCGCCAGTTCTGCGGCGACCTCGCGCGTGTGAAAATACGGGGCGCGGCTCTGCTTGTAGCTCGGGTCCTCCTCCTCGTCCATCACGATGAGGCCCAGGTTAGGGAACGGCGCAAACAAGGCCGAACGCGCGCCCACCACCACGCTGATGTCGCCGCTGCGCACCCGCCGCCACGTGTCAAAGCGTTCGCCATCGCTCATTGCGCTGTGCCACAGTCCCACCTGCCCCGGAAAACGCACGGCGAAACGCTGCACGGTCTGCGGCGTCAGGCTGATTTCGGGGACGAGGATCAACGCCTGCCGGCCCCGCGCCAATACCTGTGCCGTCGCCCGCATGTACAACTCCGTCTTGCCAGAGCCGGTCACGCCCAGGAGCAAAACGGGGGCGGAGGGCGTTTCGTGTAGCAGCGGTTCGATGGCGCCCCAAACATCTTGTTGTTCGGGGATGAGCACCGGCGGCTGGTCGGGGGTGAAGATCATCTCCGCCAGCGGATCACGCAGCACTTCCTCGTGGCTGAAGGCGATCAGACCGCGCTCGGCCAGCGTTTTGAGGTGATAGGACTTTGCGCCGGTTTCGGCACAGACGACTTCAAGTTCCACAGGCTGCGTCTCGCCGGCGAGGAAGTCCAAAATGGTTTGATAAAGCGTCACGTCACGCAGGCCACGCAGTAACGTCTCCCACTGCGCGCGCGGCGCAATCAGCCGGGCAAGGCGGGCGGTTTTAGGCTGGACAATGTTAAGCCGCAGCAGGCGTTCCACTTTGATCAAGCGGCGCTTCTGCAAATAATGTCGCGCCCGGCGCACATCCACACCGCTGAGTGCCTGTTTGACCTGCGCGCTCGTCAATGCGCCGCGCTGGATGAGCATCTGTAACAGCCTGGCAGCGGGATCGGGGAGGTCGGGCGGCGCGGAGGCCACCTGAGCGGAGAGCCGCAGATAGACGGTCGCGCGCAAGCCCGGCGGCAGCATCACCTGTATACACTGGTGCAACGGCGCTAATGTTTCCCGCGCCATCCATTGCGCCAGGTCTAGCAAGCCCTCATCGAGCACCGGATCGGGGTAGAGAACGCTTTGAATGGGCCGCGTTTCGGCGACGGCGGGCGTCTCGGTCAGCGCCAGCACCAACCCCGGCAGCACGGACTCGCGCAGCGGGACAAGGACCAGCGCCCCCGGACGCACAGAGGCAGCGAGACTTGACGGGATGCTGTAATCGAATAGCGGCGTAATTTTGCTTCTAAAAGGGAGAAACACGACGACACGGGCGTACATCGCTCGAACGATCAAGCCATCTGGCTGGCCGCATTGTTGCCAGGTTCAGCCACTGGTGATGCTGGCGTCGGCACGGCAGGCAGTGTGAAGAAAAAGGTACTGCCTTTCCCAACCGCACTTTCGACGCCCACTTCGCCGCCGAGCCGCTCCGCGATCCGCCGCACGATGGACAATCCCAGACCGTGGCCCTTGGCGCGCGCCTGCTCAAGCCGGGTGAAGGGGGTGAACAGACGGCTCTGCTCTTCCAGGGTAAGGCCAGGGCCGTTATCGCGCAGCCAGAAGACGATTTTTGAGTTTGGATTTTGGATTTTCGAGACAAAGGCTTGCATTTGCGAATCCAAAATCGGCGATCCGGAATCCAAAATTGTGTAGCCGAGTTCGATGCGGGGCGGGACGCCCCCGTATTTGATCGCGTTGCTGATGTAGTTCATCCAGATTTCTTCGACCCAGGGTGCATAGCCTACGGCGACCGGCCAGGTTTCGGCAAGGATAATTTCGGGCTTTTTCTCGGCAATGTCATGGACGAGACGATGCTGCGCTTCGTCAACAATCGCAGCCATATCGAGCGGCCCGATTTCGACACCTTTGGCCTCGCGCACGCTGGATAGCAACAACAGCTCATCGACGATGTTGGTGATCTTCCGCCCGTTGCGCGCAATAATGCCAAAATAATAAGTCAATTGATCGTTTGTAAACTGCGTGTAGTGCCTTTCCAGCAGCTCACCAAATCCAATGATTGCGGCCAGCGGCGCTTTGATGTCGTGGGCAACAGTGTGCGCATACGCATTCAACTCTTCGTTACGACTTTCCAGTTCTACGGTACGCTGGCGCAAGACTTCTTCCACATGCGCTCGGGCGCACACATCCAACCGGAGACGACGGTTGCTTTCGGCCAGTTCAGCGGTCTGCTCTGCCACCTGATCTTCCAACCGGCGGTTGATCTGCGCAAGATCACGCGCACTCTGGTCGATCAGCCGCTCGACGACCTTAGCCGGAATCGTAAAACCATACGCCAGAACGACCGGCAAAATCATACGCCAAACATTCAGGTAGAGTGCACCAAGTGTAAAAAAGACAATCCCGGTCGCAATCATATAGTACAGCGCAGCTCTGTAACCCAAAATAATGCCGAGTGTAAAAATGCCCACATAAAACATAATAAATAAGTAGGCATAATTCTGACCGGTGACAATATCATGCGTCAGGATCACGACGAGACACACAAAAGTGATCCACGAGAAAATGAGCATACTGTGAGACAAAGAGCGTTTGAGTTGCCCGAGCGAAAAAATGGCAGTCACCAAAATACAGGCGTTGACGGTCAAATAAACCCAATTCAAACTTCGCTGCGTGGTTGCATGGCGTATGATGTGCAACACGCCGGACAATACGGCAAGCCCCAGATAGCTCCCTATGACCCAGCGCGCCGTATCACGCCGGGCTTGTTCTCCGGGTATTCCGTCCATGACCACGCTTCAGCCTCCCATTCTATACGATCATAACCGCCGGTCATGCTTTTCAAGAACAAATCAAGCAGAACTTGCTTACAATATTAGTCTACTCCAGTGTATCACTGTTTTCACAAATTGGCTATTCGCCAACAATTCACTCCTCACGAACATCAATCGTCACACCGTCGCTAACAATTTCCAAACCCTCAAGCGTGCGCCCTACGGCAGAGAATGTGTGGCTGCCCGGCTCCAGCCGCCAGAGATAGGTGTAGGGTGGGGCGACCAGTATCGCCAACGGCAGACCATCGACAAACAATTCAATTTGCTTATAGCGGCTATCTGAGGCAATTTTAATATCAATTCTTTGCATCTCGCGGGGCTGCGCCGGATCGATGCGGTAGACCGCGCCGGCGTCCGGACTGGTGATGCGCAGATAGGCGGTGGACTGCGGGTTATAGGTTGTGGGTTGCGGCAGATTGCGTTCGCGTGCCCACGCCTGCGCTTCAGGGGGAAGGATGGTATAAACGACGCCGTCGATGCGTTGGTGCATCTGGCAGACCGTATCCGGTTCGGTTCCGGCGATGAACGTCTCAACAATCCGATGGGGGCAATCCGGTCCCGGCAATTCCCCGGACAAGGCGCACACCTCCACATCAACCAGCCCGGCGGGCCGCGCGAACGCCTGGACCGGCTGTCCTTTGAGCGCCGCCTCCATCACATCGTGCCAGATCGGCGCCGCGCCGGTGATACCGCTGACTTCCTTCATCGTTTCGTTGTCCGCGTTGCCCACCCAGACGCCCACCACCAACTGCGGCGTGTAGCCCACGGTCCAGTTATCGCGGAAGTCGGTGGTGGTGCCGGTTTTGACAGCCGCCGGACGGCTCAGGTTGAGCACGCTGCCCTCGCCGAAGGTAGGGACGCGCGCCAGGTCATCGCTCAGAATGTCGGTGATGAGATAAGCCACCCGAGCATCCAGTACGCGATCGCCCATCCCGCCGGGTGGCTCCCAGAGCGCGGTGCCGTCTGTATCCTCCACACGCCGGATCACGCGCGGCTGCACGGCGTATCCGCCATTGGCAAACGCGGTATACGCGGCGGTCAACTCCAGCAGGCGCACTTCACCACCGCCCAGACCTATAGCCAGGCCGATCCGGTCGGGATTGTCGAAGGTGGTAATCCCCAGACGGCGCGCCATATCCGTCAGCGCTTCAATGCCGATAGTATCCAGTACTTTAACGGCGACCAGATTGTACGACGAGGCCAGCGCCTCGCGCACGCGCACCGGCCCGCGGAAAACCAGGTCGTAATTCAGGGGCACATAGGGCGTGCCCTCGCGCGTCACAAAGGCGGTACGCACGTCCAACAGCATCGTCGCGGGTGTGAAGTCGGCCTGGCCGAGGGCGGTACGCTCGAAGGCCGCGGCATACGTGAGCGGCTTGATGGACGATCCGGGCTGGCGCAGCGCCGTCACCCCGTTCACTGCCCCGGCAATGCGCGCCGAAAAATAATCCGGGCTACCCACCAGCGCCAGAACCTCGCCGGTCTGCGGATCGAGGGCCACCAGCGCAGCATTGCGCACATTGCGTCCACCGGGCGGGCAAACCGGGTCGTAGTGGCACACCGCCAGCAATCCCAGGTGATGGCGGATGGCGTCGCGGGCAGTGTCGGTCAGGTCCAGGTCGAGGGTGGTGTAGACATTCAACCCACCGGCCTGCAGGCGCGCCAATCCTAGTTCACGTTCCAACTGGCTGCGCACAAACATCACAAAATGCGGTGCACGGATAGAAAACGGGGCGGCGGCAAAATCGAGCGGCTCGGCCTGGGCCAATTCCGCGTCTCGCGTCGAAATATAGCCCTGCTTCACCATCAAATCCAGCACCACAGCCTGGCGCGCTTTGGCCGCGTCCAGGGCTTCGAGTGGATTGTAGCGTGCCGGGGACTGCGGCAAACCGGCGAGGAGCGCACACTCAGCCAGATCGAGATCGCGCACGGATTTGCCAAAATAGGCTTGCGCCGCCGCCTCGACGCCATAGGCCATGTTGCCGTAGTACGTCTCGTTGAGGTAAAGGGTGAGGATTTCGTCCTTGCTGTAGCGCCGCGTGATGCGGAAGGCGAGGATCAGCTCGCGCAGCTTGCGGTACAACGTGCGCTCAACGCGCTCGTCGGCGCTGAACATCACCGTGCGCACCAACTGCTGCGTGATCGTACTGCCGCCCGCCTCCCCGCCCTGCAGGTTGATCCATACCGCGCGCAGGATACCCCGCAAGTCTATACCCGGATTGCGGTAGAAGGTGGCATCTTCTGTGGCAATGGTGGCCTGGATGAGATACGGCGGGATGGCGTCGAAAGTTACAGGGGTATGGCTGCCGGTGTACGGCGGCGGCATTTCGAAGAGCAACTGGCCGTACCGGTCGTAGATTTTGCTGCTTGGCGCGCTGGTGTAGGCGCTCAGATCGTCCGGCGCAGGAAGTCCGGCACAGAGCCACGCGTACAGCCCTGCGCCTCCCAAAAGGAGCAACGCGCCAAAAATCGCTGCCACGCGCACCGCGCGGACTTTGAGCAAGCGGTTTGCTTTCATAACGCTTCAAAGAAGTTTTCGTGCTTGAAAAGATCGGCAGGCCCCCGGTTTGAACCGAAATCGGGGAGCGGATGATTCCCGCCAGGCCAAGCTAGACCGGCCTCGGCTTTATCAGCGAACCTCTGCGCAGGCCGGTCTCCGACCGCGCCCACGTGAATCAGGCGACGACCTGATCGACGATGGTTGCCCCGTCGGGGACAGTCGCGCCGCGCAGCACCACCGCGTCGCGCAAGGTTACGCGATCGCCGATATGACAGTCCCGTTCAATGTAGACATTCGGGCCAATGACGCAGCCCCTCCCGATGACGGTGCCCTGTTCAATGTACAGCGGCGTGATCAACTGTGTAGCCGGCCCAACGGTGTGCGGCTCCAATTGCGGGCGTCCATCGCCGTGCATCAGATATTCACGGTTGAGCGCGAGCAAGTCGGCGGCGTTGGTCAGCGTCAGCCGGCGCTCGACCATCACACCTCCCACACGACCATCCCGGCGGATGAGCATCTGGATGGCATCCTGCAACTCGTATTCGCCGCGTGGGGAAGGGGCAACTTCAGGCAAATAAGCCAGGAGACGGGGGGAAAAGACATACAACGGCAGGCTGGAAATGTTCGAGGGCGCTTCTTCCGGCGTAGGCTTCTCGACGATGCGCGTGATCCAGGGGCCATCCATCGCCACAATGCCCGTGGTGCTGATGCGCTCGCGCGTCACCGGCATCAGCGTCAGCAGGGCATTGGGCTGCGGCTCCGTCTGCCAGGAGGCCATCAAGCGGCCCACATCAGCAGTCGTCACCAGGTTGTCACAGGCGGAGAGGACAAAGTCCTCGGTGATGAGCGGCGCAGCGCATTGCAGCGCCTTCGCCATACCCAGGCGCTCCGTTTGATACACAAAGCGCACCTCGGCCTCAAGCGTCGACTCGCGCCGGAAATAATGGGTAATGTCGCGGTCCTCAGGGCTGACGACGAGGATAAAATCGTTTACCCCGTTGGCAAGCAACACCTCCATGACCCGCTCGACGATGGGCTTTCCCAGAATGGGAAGCATCGCTTTGGAACGGCTCAACGTGATCGGATGGAGGCGAGAGCCTTTACCGGCCGCCAGGATGACGCCTTGCATACACACCTTTCCTCGCGGAGGAAAACCCTAACCCGGATAAACCGGAACTAGAAAGGGGCTGCGATGCCCGTTTCTTGCGCGTGGGGCAAGAATTTGCGTGGTCAGGCACTAACTGCTTGCGCGGTGGATGTAGATGATGTTCCCTTTAGGGATCAGCAACTCCAAACCGGTCTCCTGGCGGATGAGGATATCGTACACGTCCACGCCGATGAGAATGCCCTTGAAACTTTTGCCGTTACTCACCGCCACCTGAACGGGTTGGTTCTCCAATTCAGTATAGAACTCAGCCGAACGTTTTCCCCACACCTGCGAAACCTTTGCTTTTTCGTCCATCGCCTTTCCCTCCCCATACAGTGAACCGATTTATACCAAACGCACGCTGAAAATTCACCACAGAGACACGGCGGCAAGTTGCCGCGAACACAGAGAAAACCGTGTAAAACTCCTCCGTGCCCTCTGTATCTCCGTGGTGAAATGGAAAATTTCCTGCACGGTTAGTATAACAGATAAAACGGATTAAAAACATTGTACCATGTTCTGCCGGTTTAGCATACACCTGGCTTGACTTTGGTATGGCCTGTGGTAACGTTTTTACCTATCCATGCAAATTTGAGGGAATCATGCCGACGAAAGAACGAAATCAACAAATGCGGGTGGTAGCGGAGATTCTGCTGATCCATTTGCCGGAAGTGCTGCCGAAGGATCAAGCCCTGGCGCACGACCTGCTGGCAGTTGTGGGGACGGCGCTAAACACCATCTACGAAGACGCCGAGCACTCCACCGAAGCGTGGGACAAACGCGCCTACCACTCCAAGGCTGACGCGATGCGCAAAGAGTGGGTGTGGGCGCTGGCGGCGTCGAACTACGCGCTTGGCCTGGCGTTGCGCCCCGACGCGTTGACCCCCGCGATGCTCGAAAAGGTGCAACAGCTCATCCATCCCGGTTTGCAGCGCCCCGCTCGCCGTCAGATAGCCGATCCTGCACGCTTTCGCGGCGCAGCGCAAGCTGTGCAAAAACAACAAACGCAAAAGCGCAAACCGATCAGGGGATAATTGTCGGGTGCATTTCAATTCAGGGGCAAAAGCCAGATAAACGCATAACTTAAGCCGCAGAGTTCACAGAGAACGCAGAGGGATTTTTAAATCTCTGTGAACTCTGCGTGCTCTGCGGCACGATATAGGGAACGGTCGCCCCAATTCTGAAATGCACCCATAATTGTCCGCAAACTTTTCTCCTTTGTGGACTATGCTATAATGAACATAGAACACGGCCGCATCGGAAGCAACACAAGGAGTCAATATGCCAAACCAAGAGATCATCGAGCTGCGGAGTCGGATCATCGGAGCGTTGCTCCAGAGTGTGCGTGACCAGGCGCGGATGTCGCCGGAGGAATGTGCCGCTATCTTGGGCATAGCGCCAGAAACGCTGATCGCCTACGAGGAAGGCAGCAAACCCATCTCATTGCCAGAGTTAGAACTCCTGACCCGTTTTCTCGACGTGCCCCTGAGCGCCATCCGAAGCACCGAGACGGCAGCCGATATCCAGGCGGACAAGAAACTGCCCGACCCCAAACTGTATCTGATGTTGCGCCATCGAATTGTAGGCGCGCGGCTGCGTCAACTGCGCAGCGAAGCGAACCGCACCCAACAAGACCTCGCCGAAATGCTGGAATGTCCTTTGGAAACCATTGTAGCCTACGAGTTTGGCAAACGCCCGATCTCGGTGGCCGAACTGGAAGTGGTGTGCCGGGCGCTCAATGTCCCGCTTAGCTATTTCCTGGATAAGGACAGCGATATCGGCAAATGGCATTTATTGCAAGACCAATTTGAATTGTTCAAAGAACTGCCTGCCGACATCCGTGAGTTCGTCCTCAAGCCGATCAATCGAAGCTATCTGGAGCTGGCGATGAAGCTCGCCGCGATGCCGGCCGGTGCGCTCCGCGCCATCGCCGAGGGTATTTTGGAAATCACTTTTTAAGGGGGAGGAACCATGGTCACACCAACCGCCGACGAGTTACAGAATGAAGGGCTGCGGCTCTTCCAGGAAGGGCTATACGATGAAGCCGCGCAGCGTTTTAGCGAGGCGCTGGAGCACTTTACCGAAGAGGGCCGCGAAATCGAAGCCGGCGAGATGCTCAACAACATCGGCATCATCCGCCGCAAGCAAAACCGTTGGGAGGAAGCCCTGGAATCTCTCGAAGAAGCACGCCGTATCTTTGCCCGCGCCGGCGATAAATCCCGTGAAGCGAAAGCCCTCGGCAATCTCGGTGCCATCTACGCAAGCCTGAAGCGATATGATGAATCGATCGAGGCGCGGAACACGGCTGCCGGCATCTTTGCGGAACTGGACGACCGGCAGAACCAGGGCGAAATCTTAATGGCGCTGGGGGTATCGCTCTTCAAATCCGGTCGCCGTCAAGAAGGGTTAGCCTCGTACCAGGCCGGCCTCCAGATCGTCACCGAACCCACAGCAAAACAGAAATTCACCCGATTCTTGATGAATCTACAGGCGCGCCTGCTGGGATAAGCCAAATCACCTGAGCCAGACAAAGGGGCGGCTCAGTCGCCCCTTTTGCGTCGATGTTTCACGTGAAACACAATTGCAGTCCCTGCCTCAAGCGAAGGGTGGAGCGCAATGGTTGAGACCACAAAAGTCTCAACTGTACCTCGTGAGACTTTTGCAGTCTAGCCCCTGCTTAAATTCGACTTGCTTTATTGCGCTTTAGCCAATTTCGGTTACTATTACGGTGAGAGGCAGGGACAAACACCCAAATTGACGACAGACACATTGCCGGGAGGCCAGTATGAAAGTGTTTTTGAAACGTGACGTGCCAGGACTGGGAAAAGCCAACGAAGTCAAAAACGTGTCCGACGGTTACGCACGCAACTACCTGTTCCCCAAAGGATTAGCCGCGCCCGCTACAGACAGCAATATCAAAGCCGCGCAAGTTTTTGCCGAGACCAAAAAGGCACGCGAGGATCGCATCCGTGAGCGCAGCCAGCATATCGCCGAGCAAATCAAAGCCAAGACCTTCAAATTTAGGGCCAAAGCAGGAGAAACCGGCCGGCTCTACGGCTCTATCACCTCAGCCGACATTGCCTCGGAGATCGGACACGCGCTCAACATGCCCTTCGACAAGCACTGGATTGTCCTGGAACGCCCACTGCGCGATCTTGGAACTCACACCGTCGACATCAAACTTGAAGGCGGCATCCACACGCAAGCTCACGTGGTTATCGAAACGGAGGAATGATGAGCGACGGCCTGGGGCTGTGGCTACGCCGCACCCGTGAAACACGTCAAATCTCGCTGTCCGATGTCGAGAAGGCGCTGCGCATCCGCCGGCGTTATCTTCAGGCGTTAGAAATGGGTGACTACGCGGCGCTGCCGGGCGAAATCCAGGCGCGCGGATTCCTGCGCAATTACGCCCGGTATCTCAACCTTCCGGTGGAAGAGGCGCTGGCGCGCTACGACGCCGAAATCCAGGGGCGCCCGATGCAACCCCGCACATTCAGCAGCGCCGCCCCAGAACCCAAAGCGCCCATCGTCAACCGGCCTTCGGTTTTCTCCCCGCCCCCCACCGAAGCGGAAGAGGCGGCTTCGCCGCGCGCGCGGATTCCCAGCTTCGTTTTCCAACTCCTGCTCGTCGCCCTGGGATTCTTCATCATTGTGGCAGGCGGCAGTTTTATCTGGTTGCAAATCGCCAGTCGCGCCGAGAAGAGCGACGGCCCATCTGCCCCCGCCACGACGCAGGTACAGCCGTCCGGTGCGGCAACCACGCCAGGCACACCGGCACCCCCGCTGACCTTTATCCCCTCGAGCGATGGCCGAGTCTATCTGCGACTGATGGCCAACGAACATGCCTGGGTAAGGGTCACGGCCGATGCCAGAACAATCTTCGAGGGCACCGCCGGGCCAGGACAGATGCTCGAAACATCCGCCGAGGAAATGTTGATCGTCGCCACGGGCAACGCGGGCGCTTTCCAGATTTACATCAACGGCACAGACTGGGGAACGTTGGGCGGCCCCGGCGAAGTCGTGCGCCGCGCCTGGAATCCCCTCGGTGAGGTTCCCCTGGAGAACTAATGGTGCGCCATACCACAGGAGACATCCAAAGGGGCGACGCGCGCCCCTTTCGCTTTTATATCGCTTCATTGGGGTGTCCGAAGAACACCGTCGATTCCAGCAACATGGCCGTTTTGCTGCAACGCGCCGGTTACGCGCCCACCCTCGACGCCGAACAAGCGGACATCCTGATCGTGAATACGTGCGGCTTCATTGAGGCGGCGCGCCAGGAATCGCTGCAGACGATGCGCGACCTGGCCGCCAGGCTGCGACCCGAACAACGCCTTGTCGCCGCAGGGTGTTGGGCGCAGCGTGAACCCGACGCGCTGCTAGAGGCCATTCCCCAATTGAACGCCGTGCTCGGCACGCGCACCTGGAACGACATTGTCGTCGTGGCCGATAGCCTGTTTGCTGCGCACGAAACGCTGCCGCTCAAACGCATCGCCCACACCCCCGTTACTTTGCCGGAAGCGGCCGGCGCGCCGGGATTCGTCATTTCCGGGCCGTCGGCGTTCCTCAAAGTCGCCGAGGGGTGCAGCCGCACATGCGCGTTCTGCGCGATTCCGGCCATCAAAGGCGCTGCGATCAGCCGCCCCATCAGCGCCGTGCTTGACGACGCCCGCCAATTGCAGGAACTCGGCGTGCTGGAAATTAACCTCATCGCCCAGGATGTGACCTACTATGGGCGCGATATGGGGCTGCAAGACGGCCTGGCGCACTTGCTGGAGCAGATGCTCGTGGAAATCCCCGACGTGCCCTGGCTGCGCCTGCTCTACGCGTTTCCCGGCTTCGTCACGCCCCGCCTGATCGACGTGATGGCCCAATCGCCACAGGTGCTCCCCTACATCGACATCCCACTGCAGCACGCCCACCCCGAGGTGTTGCGGCGGATGCGCCGGCCAGACGACATCGACAGTGTGCGCCGCCTTATCGAAGACCTGCGCGCCGCCATCCCTGACGTAGCCCTGCGCACCACCTTCATCGTGGGATTCCCCGGCGAAACCGAAGCCCAGTTCCTCACCCTGCTGGATTTTGTCAACGCGATGCGCTTCGACCGGGTGGGGGTCTTCACCTACTCACACGAGAACGGCACGCCCGCGGCGCAACTCCCGGATGACGTTCCGCCGGAGGCCAAAGAGGAACGCCGCGAGGCGCTGATGCTGACCCAACAGAGCATCTCGCGCCGCAAAAATTCAACCTTCATCGGCAAACGGCTGGATGTGCTCCTGGAAGGGACCGGCGACGGTGTGACCGTGGGGCGCTCGTACCGCGACGCGCCGGAAATCGATGGCGTCGTCCTGATCTACGAAGAGCTACGCCCCAACCGGCTGGTCACGGTCAAAATCACCGATGCGCTGGAATACGATCTTGTCGGTCGGGTGGTGCGGGTGCATCCGCGCGGAAATCCACGCCGCGAACCTGCGCGACAATAGCCAATAACTCGCTCGTCATCATCGCCGTAGCCCCCCAGATGTGATGCGGGGGAATGTAGAAGCTGGGGAAGCTACGGGGCTGCCCGTTGATTTCCCGCACGCACGTCGTCACAGTCGCCGGATCCGCCAACGTTTGCAGCGTCACCGAGAGGACTTCTGCCACCTCGCCGATATCCGGGTTGAGCGAAGGCAGCCCCGAAATCCAACCCACAAACGGGTGCACCAGATTACGGCTCGACTCGATAAACAACGGCGTCAGCGGACCTAAGATTTGCACATCCGCTGTTGTCATCCCCAGTTCTTCGGCGGTCTCGCGCAATGCCGTATGCGCCAGCGAGACATCCCCCTCTTCCATACCACCGCCGGGGAAACTGACCTGCCCGCCATGATGCGCCAGGCGTGAAGGACGCAGGGTATACAGCAGCGCCAGCCCTGCGGGAGAAGGATGCAGCAGCGCCAACACCGCCGACTTACGCAACGTGGGCAACTCTGCGGCGTCAGGCGCCCAACGGCGCTCGACGGAGGACATCTTCCGTTGCGCCGCCACACCCGGCAAAGGTCCGCTCGCCAACCGATCCGCCAGGCGTTGGATGAATTGTGCTGATTGCAGTGTATCGCTTTCGTCCATACGGCCAATTATACGCAAGTTGGCAACGCACGCTACATGCCCCACGGTGAGTTATCAACTCGTTCTACATCGGGTATAATGGAACGCGCAAGGCTATGGAAAAGATACAGGAGGTGGGCCGAAAGTTTGCCATCCGCGCGCGCGGGTGGATTGGGGAAGGGTGGCCATGGGCCGCCCTGCTGTTCATCATCGTGTGGGGCGTGCGCCCACCGGGCGTGTTGGTGACGATGCCCCCTCAGCAACAGGTGCACACGTCCAACCCGGTCGTGGGGATTCACACACGGTTGACCGACGAAGTAGAGGAATGGAAAATTCAACGCTCGCTGGCGCTGGTGCGGGAAATGGGCGCGCCGTGGATTGTCGAATACTTCCCCTGGGCCTATTACGAGCCAGAACGTGGGCGCTACGACTGGACGCACCCCGACATGGTGATCCGGCATGCGCGCAACCAGGGCCTTACGGTGATCGCGCGGCTGGGGATGACGCCGGCCTGGGCACGGCCTGATCCCACGGAAAAAGAAACCACCGCCACCTATCTCGACGCCGACAGCTACAGTGACTTTGCCCACTTCGTCGCCGCCTTTGCGGCGCGGTACAAAGAGGATGTGCAGCACATTATCATCTGGAACGAGCCGAACCTGAGCTTCGAATGGGGCTATCGGCCCGTCGATCCGGCAGCCTACGTCGACTTGCTGCGTGTCGTCTATCCTGCCGCCCACGCCGCCAATCCCGACATCATCGTGCTCGGCGGCGCACTCGCGCCGACATTGGAGCCGGTGGGCAGCCCGGCCGGGCTAAACGATCTGCTCTATCTTGAGGCGATGTATGCCGCCGGCGGCGGGGCCTACTTCGACGCGCTCGCGGCGCACGCTTATGGGTTAGGGTTCGCACCGGAGACGCCGCCCGATCCCAAGCTGATCAACTTCCGGCGCGTAGAATTGCTGCGTGAAATTATGGATGCCCACGGCGACGCCGGAAAGCCCATCTACGTGACGGAAGCCGGTTGGAACGATCATCCGCGCTGGACATGGGCCGTCAAGCCGGGGCAGCGCATCCAATACACGCTGGACGCATACACCTGGGCGGCGGAAGAGTGGCCATGGTGTCCGGTTGTCGCCATGTGGATGCTGCGCACGCCGGCCAGGCTGCGCAATTACCAGGACTACTACGCCTACGTTACGCCGGAGTTCCAACTGCGGATGATTTACACCGCTGTGCAGGCATACACCGGGAATATGTCAACGGATTGAACGGATTTTAACGGATTTACACCGGGAATATGTCAACGGATTGAACGGATTCTAACGGATTTATAACCAAAAAGCCAGCATTGGATCTACTGAGACTAACGACTACGCGACTATTCTCGAAGGAGGCGGGGTGTGAAAATTCTACGTTTTGGTTTGTTGGGGATTGTGCTGACCATCGCATGCAGTGGATGTGCATGGCTACCGGTGCCGGGAGGGCCGCCCTCACCCACACCGACAGCCTCACCCACATCGACGCCAGAACCAACGCCCACACCGACGGCGACCCCCTTGCCGGGTATCGCCACCTTAACGTTGTGGGTACCTGATTTTCTCAGCCCCTACGAAGATGCAACGGGCGGCGCCATCTTCCACGAGCAATTGGCCCAGTTTTCGTTGATCCAGCCGGACATTCAGGTGCAAATCATCGTCAAAAAAGCGACCGGTGCGGGCGGACTGTACAATATGCTCAGCACGGCCTATACTGCCGCACCATCCGTCTTGCCGGATGTAATCGTTTTGAGCGAACATGATCTACGCACGGCGGCAAACGCAGGCTATCTGCAACCGCTGGACGCCACGGTGGTACAAACGGCGGATTTCTTCCCCCTCGTCCGGATCGCGGACCCCGGCATCACAACCACGTATGGCATGCCTTTCATCATCACCGCCGAGCAGACCGCGTACCGCCAGAAAATCGGGGCTACGCCGCCACTCTCGTGGACCACCATCTTGACCGGTAACTATTCGCTGCTGTTTCCGGCCGCGCCGACCGACGGGCTGGCAAGCGATATGATACTGGCCGCCTACATCGGTGCGGGAGGCACAACCAGCGACGAAAACGGTAAACCCAAACTTGACCGCGCGGCACTGGAACAGCTCTATCGCTTTGTGACTGAAATGGTCGAACAGAAGTTGATCGATGTCGAGCGCGTCTCGAACCTGGCTAATGCGACCGCATGCTGGCAACTCTACCAGGAAGGGAACGGTCACCTGACCGTGGTCCCTGCCGGACTATATTGGAGCGCGCCGCTTGAAGGAAGCTTGCCGGGGTGGATACCGACGCCGAACGGGAATCCCATCACGATTGGCCATGTGTGGTCGATGGCGATGGTAAGTCGAGACCCCTATCGTCAAGGCGCTGCGCAAAAGCTGTTGGAATGGCTGACCACGCCAGAGCAGGTAGCCGATCTGACCCGCGCCACACGCACACTTCCCGCCCGTTTCCATGCCATCGAACTCTGGAATCTGCTGCCAGAACAGACGGCTTTCCTCAAACAACTGCTCGACAATGCCGTGCCCAGCCTGCCCCCCAGCATCGATACACCGGTGCGCCGCGCGCTGCAAATCGGATTGACCGCCATCCTCAACGCCGAAGTCAAAACGCCGGAGGATGCCGCGTCGTATGCACTGAACAGCCTGCGCCCGTGATGTCAATACGCCACGACCATCTCAGTCTGATTCAGGCGGCGGCGTTGCGCGCCGTCGATCCCTATCCCGCCGTCCGCCGCCACATCAGCCACAGGGGAGACACGCTGCACCTCGGAGGCGTCTCGTGGGCGATGGATGATGTGGCCCGAATCATCGTCATTGCGGCAGGCAAAGCAGCGGCCCCGATGGCGCAGGCAGCAGTTGATGCGCTGGGGCACGCGCCACTCAGCGGCATCGTCGTGACGAAGAGCGGGCACGCTGCGCAGCACACCCTACCAGAGACGCTGCGTGTCATCGAAGCCGGACATCCCGTCCCCGACACCGCCGGGTTGGCAGCGGCTGAAGCCGTCATCACGCTGCTGACCACCACCACCGCCCGCGATCGGGTGCTGCTCTTGCTATCGGGAGGCGCTTCGGCGCTGTTGCCCGCGCCCGTAGACGGCGTCTCGCTGGCGGACCTGCAAGCCATCACAGAGGAGCTCTTGCGCGCGGGTGCTACCATCGGCGAACTCAACGCCGTGCGCAAACACCTCTCACGGCTCGGTGGCGGACAGTTGGCGCGGCTGGCCCAGCCCGCTCCCGTCGTCGCGCTGATCCTCTCCGACGTGGTCGGCGACCCCCTCGATGTCATCGCCTCTGGCCCCACCGCCCCTGATCCAACCACGTATGCGATGGCGCAAGCTATCCTGGCGCGGTACAGCCTCGCCGAGCGGATGCCGTCCGCGGTATCAACGCATCTCGCCGCAGGGATAGCCGGACGCATTGCAGAGACGCCCAAGCCCGGCGATCCTGCGTTTGCCCAGGTCAGCAACGTCATCATCGGCTCGAACCGGTTAGCAGCGCAGGCAGCCGTCGCCGAGGCGCAGCGCCTGGGCTACAACACACTGCTGCTTACGACGTTTATGGAAGGCGAGGCCCGCGAGGTCGCCAAAATCACGGCGGCGCTGGCGAAGAGTATTCGCGCCCACGGTGATCCGGTGCAGCCGCCGGCGTGTCTCGTGTGGGGCGGGGAAACGACGGTGACGGTGCGTGGGCAGGGAAAAGGAGGCCGCAATCAGGAACTGGCGCTGGCAGCGGCCCTGGCGCTGGAGGGGCTGCCGGATGTAACACTGCTGGCTCTGGCAACCGACGGAACGGACGGCCCCACCGATGCCGCCGGCGCTATTGTCAACGGTCGCACCGCCGAACTTGCGCGGGCGGCAGGGTGGGATCCTGCCGCTACGTTGGCCGATAACAATGCTTACCCGCTGCTCGACGCCGTCGGCGCACTGCTACGCACCGGACCAACAGGGACAAACGTGAACGATATCGCGGTGTTGTTAGTCCCCTAAACTTGCCGTTTCGCCTGAGTGGTGTATGATAGCTATCGATTCTATATCCTGAAATTTATTCTGGCATTTTTTATGAATAGACAAAGATTTTTGGTGACAGGAGGTGCGGGGTTCATCGGATCGCATCTCGTGGATGCACTTCTGGAAGCCGGACACACTGTTACTGTACTGGACGACCTGTCCGTCGGCAAGCCGCAAAACTTCGCCCATCAGCTTGCCCATCCCCACTTCCACTTCGTCGAAGGCTCCATCCTCGACAAGGCATTGGTCAAACAACTCGTCGCCCAGGTGGATGGTATCTACCATCTGGCAGCCGTCGTTGGCGTGAAATACGTGGTCGAAAATCCGCTGCACGGGATGCAGGTCAACGTCAGGGGAACGGAGACGATTCTGGAAGCAGCCTGTGCGCAGCAGTGCAAGGTGGTGCTGGCTTCCAGTTCGGAGATTTACGGCAAATCCGCCAGGGTGCCGTTCGCCGAAGAGGATGTGACGGTGCTCGGCCCAACGTCGGTGCCGCGCTGGTCTTACGCGATTTCGAAATTGCTGGATGAGCACATGGCCTTTGCGTACTCTCGCCAGGAGGGATTGCCGGCGACTGCTGTGCGCTACTTCAACGCCTATGGGCCGCGACTGGATCCGCGTGGCTATGGCAGCGTCATCGCCCGCTTCATCAACCAGGCGCTGGATGGTCAGGCGCTCACCGTCTATGGGGATGGACAGCAAACGCGCGCGTTCACCTTCGTCGCCGATACAGTACGCGGTACCATCGCAGCGATGGAAACGCCAGAAAGCGCCGGACAGGCGTTTAACATCGGCAATCCACGCGAAATCACCATGAATGAATTGGCCGCCCAGATTCGGGAAAGCGTAGGCGCAGACGTAGACATCATCCATGTGCCCTACGCCCAGGCTTATGGCGTGGCTTTTGAAGATACGCCCCGGAGATTGCCAAACGTCACGCGTGCGGCAGAAATACTCGGTTTCCGGGCAACGACCTCTCTGGAAGAGGGTTTACGTCAGACTATCCTGTGGTTCAAGGAGCATCGTCATGCATAGTGTAACAACGCCTGAATCTACAGCGCAGCATGCTGCGCCCTCATCTCGTTTTAGCGCGTTCTGCGATCGCGCCCTGGAAGCCGGTTGGCTGATCGGCGTGACCATCACCCCGGTCTTCTTCAACGTCTATTCGAGCCGGGTCTTTGAACCTGATAAGTTGACCACGTTGCGCATCCTGGCAACCGTGATGGCCGTGTTGTGGCTGGTGCGCCTGTTCGAGCAAATCATGCACAAGCAAAAGCCACTGCGTTTTTCCTGGCGCACGCCGATGGTGCTACCCGCCCTGGCAACGATGGGGATTTATCTGATCAGCTCCATCTTCTCATTGGTGCGCTACACCAGCTTCGTCGGCTCTTACCAACGCTTGCAAGGCACATACACGCTGTTTGGCTATCTGGTGCTCTTCTTTGCCATCGTCACCAGTTTGCGCACGCGCCCGCAACTGGCGCGGCTGGTAACTGTGCTCATTCTCAACAGTCTGCCGATTTCGCTTTACGGCATCATCCAACACAACGGCCTGGATCCACTGCCCTGGGCCGGGGATGTTACCTCGCGCGTGGCCTCGAATATGGGTAACGCCATCTTCGTGGCGGCCTACCTCATTATGATCGTTCCGCTGACGGCGGCACGCATCATCCAGAGTTTCAATGACATCCTGAGCCGTGAAGAGGTGCGCGTGAGCGATATCCTGCGTGCTTCGGGCTACATTTTCATTATTGCCGTGCAGTTGCTCACGATATGGTATTCGCAGAGCCGCGGCCCGTGGCTCGGCCTCGTGGCCGCAGGGGTACTCTTTCCCTACCTGGCGCTGATCATGCTGCAACGGCGCGCGTTGAGCGAAAAAGCGGATCTGGCTAAGCCTGGCATGGATATTTTGAAGGGGGTGGGCTTTGGCCTGGGAATAAGCGCCGTCGCCGGAGGATTGGCGGCGCTGGCGATTTTGGTCCTCAAGGGCAAAATCGGGGTCTACGTGGGCGGCGGATTGGCCGTGTTGACCTTCGGCGGCGCGTGGCTCTACTGCGTCGTCGAACACAAAGGCTGGCGCTGGCTGTGGATCGGCTGGGGAACGGTGGGGCTGGCGGCGGCGGCGTTGCTGCTGCTGTTCAACGTCCCCGGCCCCATACAAACTCAGGTGCGCAAAGTCGAACAACTACGCCGTTTGACCACAATCACCGAACTGCAAAGCGGCACCGGCAAGGTGCGTGGTCTGATCTGGCAAGGCGCGGTGGAGTTGATCAAGCCACACGCGCCGATCAAATTCCCGGACGGCAGCCAGGATGCGTTGAATTTCCTCCGCCCGCTGATCGGCTATGGCCCGGAATCGATGTACGTGGCGTACAACTCCTTCTACCCGGCGGAACTAGGGCACTACGAGTCCCGCACAGCCTCACCGGATCGTTCGCACAATGAGACGTTGGACTCCATCATCATTACCGGCGTCGTGGGACTGGCCGTGTATCTATTCACATTCGGCAGCTTCTTCTATTGGGGGCTGCGCTGGCTGGGGTTGCTCAACACGCGCAGACAGCTTTGGTTGTACATCGGCCTCATGGGGATTAGCGCCCTGGTCTTCTTCATCCTGGCGTGGCGGTTGGAAGGCGCCTATCTCTTCGCCGTAGCCATTCCCCTGGGCGTTTTGGTCGGCACAATGTTCTACATCACAGTGGACGCTTTCCGCGCCCAATTCGCCGCAGGCGCTACAGAAGCGACGGAAAATACCTCCTTATCATCCGCCGACCTCTCATCTGAAATCCAAAACCCAAAATCCAAAATCCAAAATCCGCAGCCACATCCGCACACCCTGCTAATCATTGGCCTGCTGGCAGGGGTGATTGCGCATTTCGTCGAAATCAACTTCGGGATCGCCATCGCCTCGACCCGCACCACCTTCTGGGCGTTTGCCGGGCTGTTGGTCGTCCTTGGTCTGGAGTGGATGCCGGACATCGTTCCCGTGAAGGTGGAAGCGGCAAAGACGCCGGTCTCTGAGGCACAGGCCAGGCGGCTACAGCGCACCACGCGCGCACGCCGCAAACAGAGCAAGCTGCCGGCATGGCTGGCGGCAGTGCTGGCCTTGAGCTTTGTGGCGACCTTCCTGCTGGGAACACTGGCCTTCGACTTCATCAACAATCCAGAACGCCTGACCAGCGCCAGCCAAATCTTCGCCAACTCGCTCACGGTAAAATATCATCCCGAGAGAACCACAGCCTACGGCGCGCTGATGATCTTCGTCTTTACGTGGGCGCTGTTTGGGGTGATCGGATTGAGCGAGTTCGACCGCGAGGGGCTGTTCGCCGAAGAACGCGGCACCCGTTGGGGCATGGCAATTGCCGTTTATGCGGTCATCTCGCTGATGGGGTTGTTGATTTTTGGCAGCATCCTGGCAGCACATCAAGCCAATCTGACTGTGGCCGGCACAAAAATCAATCAAACGTCACTGGAAAGCCTGAGCAGCGGCATCGTCGGCATCGCTGTGCAGTTGGCTGCCCTCATAACCCGCTATTACGGCCTGATTTTCACGATGATGGCGTTGGCCGGACTGGCGTTGCTGTGGGAAGAGCCACTCCCGCGTCGGGTGGGAGAGATTTGGAGTCCTTTGATCTTCATCACGCTGTTGGCGATAAGCATTGTCGCACTCATCACCCCCGCCGGATATAACCTCGTAAGGGCGGACATCATCTACAAACAGGGTGGGGTATTTGCCAACAGCAATAACGCCAATGAAAAACAGATCGGCATCGCGCACTATGAAAAGGCGTTGGAGTACGCCCCACGCGAAGATTATTACAACCTTTTCCTGGGTAAAGCCTATCTGGAACTGGCGCAGGGTCTGCCGGCCGAGACAGCGCCAGAACAACGCGAATCGATCTTCCGCAAGACCGAGGAAATTCTCAACCACGCGCGCAAGATCAACCCCCTCAACACCGACCACAGCGCAAACCTGGCGCGCTTCTACAAATCGTGGGCCGCGCGCATCGCCAACGAAATGCGCACCGAGGGGCTGACGACCGAGCAACAAACCACATTAGCCGCGCAGTATGAGAGGTTGTTGCAGCAATCTGAGGAAAATTACAAAATCGCGCTGACGCTCAGCCCCAACAATCCCATCATCTGGAACGAGTTAGCGCAGCTTTACGCCATCGACCTGGGCGACGACCTGAAATTCCGCCAGACAATCTCCACCTCGTTGGAAGTGGATGAAGGCTTCGAGCAGACCTGGATGTTGCTCGGTGACATCCGCTCTTCGCAAGGCGATCTGGCGGGCGCCGTCGAAGCTTACCAGAAATCCCTGGAAATCAAAAACAACTGTACCGTGCGCCGGGTGCTTGCTACCTTGCAGGCGCAACAAGAACTGTGGAGGGATGCGCTCACGTCTCTGGATGAAGCTGTGGAGAAATGCCCGGACTCGAGCGAGTTGTGGGACATCTACCGCGTGCAGGCCGTCGCCTACGCCAACCTGGGGCAGGTTGAAGCTGCATTACAATCCGCGAGGTTATCCCTGCAAACCGCACCCGAAGCGCAAAAAGAAACTATCCAAAAGCTTATTGACCAATTGCAAGGTCAGGCCACGCCGACTGAAACACCACAACAGCCCTGAGAGATTAAGGATGAGTACCTACATTGTGGTCTTTGTGGGGGTCTTGCTCCTCGCCGTCGTCGGGACGCCGTTGGCGCGTAAACTGGGCTTGCGCCTCCATACCGTCGATCAGCCTGACCCAACCCGCAGGGTTCACACAATTCCTACCCCCCGCCTGGGAGGCGTCGCCATCTTCCTGAGCACATTGATCGTGACGCTGCTGTTGGGCGAACGGTACAACGTCAGCCAACTGGCCGGCACCTTAATCGGCGCGACGTTGATGTCGTTCATGGGATTGTGGGATGATCGATTCTCGTTACCCGCCGGCGTCAAACTTATCGGGCAGTTCATCGCGCTGGGCCTGTTGATCATCACCGGCGTGTCAATCCGCATTTTGCCGCATCCGATGCTCAACCTGCTGGTGACAGCCCTGTGGGTGGTGGGAATCACCAACGCCTTCAACCTGTTGGACAATATGGATGGATTGTCGGGCGGGATCGCGGCCATCGCGGCGGCGCATTTCGCACTGATGTGCGCTTTCACCGGGCAGTATCTGGTCGGCGCGCTGTCGGTGGCGGTGATGGCGGCGTGCATCGGCTTCCTCGTCTACAACTGGACCCCGGCAACCATCTTTATGGGCGATTCCGGGGCGCTCTTTTTGGGATTTGTGTTGGCCGCCATCGGCATCAAGGTGGACTTCCCCCAAAACATCCCTATCGTCACCTGGATGGTCCCCCTGTTGGTATTAGCCGTGCCGATTTTCGATACCACCCTGGTGACGATCTCACGCCTCAAGCGCGGTCTGAATCCTCTGACGACCCCCGGCCTGGATCACACCTCGCATCGTCTTACCTATGCGGGACTGACGCGCCGTGAAGCCGTATTAGTGCTATACACTGTGGCCTTCGGCGCCGGCCTGGTTGCCATCTTCATCACCCGCGCGACGGTGTGGGAAGGGTATCTGGTTGGCGCACTCGCCGGGATCATTGCCCTTTATGGCCTGTGGCGTATGGAACGTCCCCCCTTCTGGCCCCCAGACACTAAAAAATAAAATTTAGTGGTATAATATCTACTAAATTCGGAGGACACCGGCAAGCGCCGGCCATGCAGCTATACACACTCGGCGGTCAGACTAACGGCTACCGGACAAAGGTTAAATTAGGAGGAATATAATGGGAAGAATGAAAGTAATCGTGTCGGCCACTCTGTTGGCCGTTCTCATCTTAGGAGGATGCGGGACAAAGCCTACGCCTGCCCCCACGCCCACGGCAACCGCGACGGCAACCGCCGTCCCCACAACTGTTCCCGCTACAACGCCGTCCACAGCAGTGGACGAACCGGGATATTGTGAGGCTAATCCGCTGCCAGAACTCCCCACCACCGGCCTCCCCATCACCATCAGCGACAGTGAGTGGAGCAAAGGCGCCAGCGCCGAAGATGCCTATCTGACCATCGTGGAATACTCAGATTTCCAGTGCCCGGCGTGTGCCGGAGCGACCCCGGCGGTTGAGGCCGTGTTGAAAACGACGCCCGGCATTCGTCTGGTCTTCCGCCACCTGCCGCTCGAAAGCCTGCACGACAAAGCATATCTGGCGGCTGAAGCCGCCGAAGCCGCGGGCGCGCAAGGAAAATTCTGGGAGATGTATTCACTGCTCTTCGACCATGCCATTAAGGGGTACACTGCCATGCAAAATGGGGAAACCACGACCGAGTGGGTCTCAATCCCGCTGGAAGACGCCCCGGCAGCGTTCGCCGAATTCGCCCAGGAACTGGGGCTGGACGTTGAACGCTTCAGCAGTGATCTGGAGAAGGGAACGTACAAAGCGAAAGTTGAGGCGCAAGTAGAGGAATTCAGCAAGCTGGGCTTGCAATTCGCCACCCCCACCTTCATCATCGGCATCAACGGCGTCTACTTCAAGCCGGACATCTCCTCGTATGACGAACTGGTCTACTTCCTTGCCGTGGCGAAGATGATGCAAGATGACTTCACCCTCTTCGACGCGCCACCGGCTATGACCGTCACCGAAGCAAAAACCTATCAGGCGACTTTGAAAACCACCCAGGGCGACATCGTGCTGGAACTATCGGGGGCGCTCGCGCCGATCCACGTCAACAGCTTCGTCTTCCTGGCGCAGCAGCGCTGGTACGATGGTTCTGAATTCTTCTATGTGCGTGACAATTTCGTCGCCCTTACCGGTGATCCGAGCAACACCAGTTACGGCTATCCGGGCTACTATTGCGATGGCGAAAAGCAAAGCACCTTCAAAGAAGTCGGCACGGTTGGCGCTCTCCCTAACGGTCAGTTTTTCATCACCTTAGGGACAGATGCGGCACAGCTTGACGGACAATTCACACAAATTGGGCGGGTTGTCGAGGGGATGGATGTCCTGAATAAGCTGGCCCGTGTGATGCCGCGAGATCCTGCTGCGCCCAAACCGGATGTGCTGCAAAGTGTTGAAGTCATCGAGAAGTAGCGCAATCGATATCACCCATACGGATGGGGCGAAAGCCCCATCCGTTGCTATTAGCATCATTTTTTGATCAGGCAAGCCTTATGGAAAAACCCTTTACACCAGCCCTGTCGATTCTCACGGCGATAACCGGTGCCGCCATCATGGTCGGCAGCATCCTGACTGCGGTGCTCATCTTCATCTTTCCGCAGGCCGTGGATGCTATGGCGATGATCTTGACGAGCCTGAGCCTGGTCGGCCTCATGCTGGGCTTAGGGTTGCTATGGGCGGGATGGTCCGCTCAACAACGCCTGCCGGCTCCCCTGGCCTACATCCCCTGGGGATGGGCCGTGTGCCTGACCTTGATCGTCATTTTGGCCGGCGTGGGGTTGCTGACGCCGGCGGAGTGGCAACAGCGCCCCATCTTTGCCCCGCTGCATCTGGGACTGGCGGTCCTGCCGGCCTTTCTCTGGCTGAACCTGGTCACGCTGGCTGCCGGACGCTATCGCGCCTTGACCTTTCGAGAACTGATTGCGGCCATGAGCAGTGGTGCAGCCTCCGTTGTCGTGGCTCTGCCGGTGGAAATTGTCGGTTTTGTGATCAGTGCCCTCGTGGTGGTGCTTGTCGCCTTGGTAGTGCCGGGCGGCGCGGCGGAAATCAGCCGGATGGGCGCGCTGGTCGAGCAATGGCAGTTCATGCCGCCGACAGATATGGAACAGGTATTGGAAGCCATCGCCTCTCCTCTCGTGCTGGCGACGCTCTTCCTGGTGTTTGTCGTCATCGCGCCGCTGGTCGAAGAGGTAGGGAAGACCCTCGTGATGGGGGTGATGGGCTTCTGGCAACGGCCCGGCTTGACGCAGACATTCCTCTGGGGAGCGGCATGTGGGCTGGGCTTTGCCATCGTCGAAAGTATCACCAACGGCGCGAACGGCCTGGGCGAAGTGAAAGGCTGGCTGGGTGGCATGGGCATGCGTGCGTTTGCCGCCGCTATGCACATGCTGACCAGCGGCATCATCGGCCTGGGATGGGGTTTTTTCTGGCGCAAGCGGCGCTGGATGCTGCCACTTGCCTATGGGATCGCCATGCTGTTTCACGCATTGTGGAACCTCAATGCGGTGATGTCCATCGGCGGCATGGCGACCGGCACGGGTAGCTCAACCCTCGGCCTGGTCTTCACGACCGTCGGAATGGGATTGACAGCCCTCCTGGCATTGTTTGCGCCCTTCGCGTTGATCGGCATTCCGGTGCTGTTACGTTCCTACGAGACGAAAGCAGAATAGTTCCCCACCTTAGTCTGGATCGCCAGATCCAGACCAGAACGGGGATCTGACGATCCCCTTGGAGCATTTTTGGATCTACTGAGAATAGTTCCCAACAGAAAACCGGGGTGAGCCTTGCTCACCCCGGTTTTGTTATGGTTGCCGTCGATTACAACTGCGGGCACGTGCCGGGGTTGACGTTTTGGCGATTGCCGCCGCGCATCCCACCGCGCCCCCGCGACGCCCCTTGACCGCCGGCGCGTCCACCTGCGCCGCCAGGAGTCCATTCGGCGTTCAGTTGTTCGAGCAGATGCGTCTTCATCGAGGCCAACATCGTATCGGCCTGCTCCTGCGTAAAGCGTCCATCAGCCACTGCCTGCTTGAGCGCCTCGGCGCGCTGCGCGACGGCCACATCCGCGATCGCCTCAAGCGTCACGCCCGCACCGGACGCGATGTCGGCGAAGCTCTGACCACCCTGCAACGCAGCGATCACCTCCTCCACAGATAGACCGGTGGCCTCCGCCGTCGCTTCGACCAGCGAGACTCCGCCGCCCATCCAACCGCCGCCACCACGCCGGCCGTATCCTCCGCCATACTGAGGGGCTTGCGCCGGGGGCTGCCCCTGCTGCGCACTCACCACCAGCGGGAAGACCAACAACACACTCGCCACCAACAATACACTCAACAGACTTTTCTTCAACATTTCTAACCTCCTCTATAGGTGAAATTGAATATGCTCACAGTATAGTCAAGGTTTGTGAAGAAACGATGAAGGAATGATGCAAAGTCTATGCAGAATCGGCGACCTCGCGGCGAATCTCGCAGGCCATGAGCAACCGTGTGATGCCGTTGGTGAGTGATAAACCCAAACCAACAGGATTTGCTGTCAGTGTTGACTTTTGGGTACAAATAAATTACTATTGATGTAGAAAGCAACGAAAAGTTCAAACAGACCCCTTCTCTTTAAGAAACAACGCAAACAGGAGGTACAGCAATGGCCGTGATCACAGTTTCCAGAAAGCTAGGCAGCGGGGGTGACTACATCGCCAAAGAAGTCGCAGACATCCTGGGGTACCATTATGTGGACAAAGAGTTTATCGGCGCAGTACTTGATCAGTACGGCCTTGTTGGATTCGATGAAGAGTATAACAGCATCCCCAGTTTTTGGGAAAAATTCAACGCGCAGAAGGAAGAGCGCAGAGAAATGATGGTTGCGATGCTGAACCGGGTTATGCGGGCTGTAGCCCATCACGGCAATGTGGTGATCCAGGGACGAAGTGGTTTTTCCTTGTTCGAGGGGTATACCGACGTGCTGAACGTGCGGATACAGGCCCCGTTCTCGTTCAGGGTTGAACGATTAATGAAAAGAGAAAAGATAACACACGATGAGGCCGAAGCAATTGTCAAACAGGGCGATGAAGTGCGCGCCACATTCATCAAATCGTTTTACAACATCCAATGGGATACCTACACGGCCTTCGATGTGCTCATCAATACGAGTAAAGTGCCCCCTGAAATGGCGGTCAAATGGCTGGTCGAAGCGGTCAAAGAACTTGAGCGAAAAGGACTCAACGAAGAACCTACGACCGCCTCGATTCAGGTTGACCCCATTCTCGCGGCGGCTGTTTCGAAGGCGTTGAAGTGCGACACCTTGCACCGATAACAAGATAGGGACGCAGGTGAACGTCGCCCCCTAAAAATTATCCGCGCAAATCAGTAAAGTTGTTTCCCAATAACGCCAGGGGTGATTAGAACGCAGATTTCCGCTGATTCACGCAAATCATGTTAGGAAATCAGCGGAAATCTGCGCGAATCTGCGTCCAAAATCGTGGCGGGGTTTATTCAGGAACAAGTCTAGTGGAAATCTGCGTCCCAGCTCATGCCGCCGGGCAGTACACCCGCGCCACCTGCGCCGCGAAATCGGCCATGCTCAGCCGCAGCGCGTCTGGTTCCAGCACCTCCACCGCTCCACCGAGGGGTAACAAGCGCGCCCGGGCCGTCTCGAGCGCATCGAATGTCAAATCCAGCGTGAACCACCCCTCCGCGTCTGGCGGGCCGGCGTGCGCCAACACCTCACGGGCGCGGCTGCCCAGGTAATACGCCAGCCACTCGCGCGCGCCCGGCGCGATGCGCGCCCGCACGTGAAACTGCTGTTGCCGCTCGGCGCGCTCGGCGCACCACGCTTTCCAGAACGCCTCCAGCGCGAAATCAGGCGGGCGCGCAAAAGACTCGCCGGTCAAACGCACGTCCATAAATTCACCCACCCGCCGCGCGCGGATGCGGTCGCGGTATGCGAAGACCAGATGCCATTCCCCGGCCTTCACCACCAGGCCGTAGGGGTCTACCGTTTGTTCGATCTCGGCAGAGAAAACGGGCCGGTACTTCACCGCCAACCGGCGATCCTCCCACACCGCCTGATGAATGACGCGCAGGTGTGGCGTCGGGCCGCCGTCGTGCTCCCACCCCACCGCATCCAGGTAGAAACGGTCGCGCACGCGCGCCTCATCGTCGCGCCGGGACGCGGGCAGCGCAGCGGCGAGCTTGAGCAAGGCCGCCTTCAATTCCTGCGTTACCCCCAGCTCGGCCAGCGGCGCAGGGATGCTGAGCATAAACAGCGCCCGCACCTCGCCCTCTGAAAGCCCGGTGAGGCTGGTGCGGTAGCGATCCACCAGCGCGTAACCGCCGTCGCGGCCCGGCTCGGCGTAAATGGGCACACCCGCCATCTCCAGCGCCTCGATATCGCGGTAGATCGTGCGCTCGGTCACTTCCAGCTCCTTCGCCAGCGCGCGAGCCGACATCTTGCCGCGCGTCTGCAACAACATCAGCAGAGAGAGTAAACGGTCTGCGCGCATAAGCACCTCCGAAAGCAGCCTTGCTTCAACGCTTAAGGCGGATCACAATCCGCCGTCCCCGCAGCGCCGGATTGTGATCCGGCGCAAGCCACTTCGTGATTGTGAGGGTGGGGGGTTGGGGGCGGGTGCAACCCGCCCCCAACCCCCCATTTCTCCTTTTTTTATTGAGCTGATACTGAAAATTATACTACAAAACCCTGACAGTAGATGTCAGTGATTATGTCGTATACTTTGAGCATAACGCAGGTGATGATTACACACCGGCGCACATCAAATGGAGGAAAGGCATGGAATATTTCGCAGGCTTACAGTTCAGAGATTTCGAGGAAACGGATGTTACGCTTTTCACCGGCATCATGAAACGCGCCTTCGACGAGGACGCGCGGCGGCACTTGGGAGAAGAAAGCGGCGGCCCGCCCGGCTACGACAACGGCGATTTTTTGCGGAAATGGGCGTTGGATCCAGGCAGTACCGCCTACGCAATCTACAAGGATGATGCCCCCATCGGCGCCGTCATTGTGTGGATCAACAGCAACCACGAGAACTTTCTGGGGAACATTTTCGTCGATCCCGACTACCAGGATCAGGGGATTGGCTCACTGATGTGGAAATTCATCGAGCAGAAATACCCGGAAACACGGATCTGGCGGACGGAAACGCCCGGTTTCTCGAAGCACAATCACAACTTCTACGTGAACAAGTGTGGCTTCAAAATCGTGAAAATCGAACACCCTGGCGACAAATACGAAGAAAGCTACATTATGGAAAAAGAAATCAACAGGTCATAAGGAGAAAAAACCGATGAACGAGAAAGAAATTCGCATTGTGCACCTGGAACCGCTGCGCGTGGCGCGCTTTCACGGGTTTGGCGAAGGGCCGGAGAATATCGCCTGGCAGAAATTGGAGGACTGGGCTAAGCCGCGCGGCCTCCTGGACTTCAGCGAGGCGCATCGCATCTTCGGCTTCGACAACCCGAATCCCGCGCCCGGCAGCCCGAATTACGGCTACGAGTACTGGATCACGGTGACGGAGGAGGAAACTGCTGGCGAAGCCGTGGAGATCGTCCACTTCCCCGGTGGGCTGTACGCCGTGGCGGAGTGCATCGTCCGCAACCCGTGGGAGGACATCCCCGGCACGTGGCAACGGCTGGTCGCCTGGCGCGAAAGCAGTCCCTACAAGGCCGCCGAGCATCAATGGCTAGAAAAACACGTGCGCGTCGACGTGCCGGGCCGCGAGTTCGCTCTTGAGCTTTACCTGCCTATCGCCAGATAAATCAACACCAAACAACGCAAAACCCTGAGGATAATCGCATCCTCAGGGTTTTGTCAAAGGATACCACCCTCTTGCCACCAGCAACAAAATCACCGGCGTCACCGGCAACCGGAAGCGAATCTGACTGATCGGGCCGGGCACAAAGGTGACGTAGAAGATGGTGATGAGCAAGAACGCCGCCAGCAGGCGCGGGCGCATCCGCAGCGCGCCGATGACGAGCAACACTGCCGCTGCGCCGTACATCACACCCCAGAGCGTCCAAAACGCGAGCGCCAACGGCGGCAGCCCGCGCAGGCGCTCATCGATCACCAGTTGCACGGCTTGCCCAATCTCCCCACGTCCCAGCGCCGCCAGCGCGCGCCCCAGCACGTCGCTTTGCGGCACTGCCGTTTCCCAGTCCTGCCCCGTGAAATGGGTGTACCAGAACTTGTGATCTTGCGGGACGAACGACCACAGCCAGCTTTGCGTGTGGCTGATAACAAAATCCACCGGATGCGCGCGCACGATCTCGCCCGCCACCTCGGCGATCTCCTGCAAGCGGCGGTCGAGGTCGCGGGCAGTGAGTGCAGCCTGTGGAACCGGCTCCCAGTTATAACGCCGCGCCGTCTCTGCGATGATGCCGTCGTAGATTTCCTCCCAGCGCGGCGTCCAGGGGGCTACAGCCTCGCCGTTGACGCGCGCCAGCGTCGAAACGGCGCTGACGTGCGCCAGGTTGTCGTCGAAGGTGCGCGTGTAGAAGACCTCGCCGAAAACCACGTAGTTGCGCACGAACCAGGGCAACAGCATCACGCCAATCGTCCCCGCGACGATGACGGCCCCGTGCCACCAACGCTGCCGGTGGAAAAAGATACCGTGCGCCAGCAAGGCCAGCAGCGCCAACGGCAGAAACTGGATATTCGGCTTGCACAAAATCCCCGCCCCCAACCACACACCGCACCACAGCGCGTCGCGGTTACGCCAGCGCAAGAGATAGCGCGCAAACATCCACAAACCCGCCGTGAGCAGCAATCCGAACAAAATTTCGGTAAGCAGCTCATTGCAGAAGCGCCAGGATGAGGGGTTAAATGCATAGAGCAGCGCCGCCAGATACCCCACCCGCTTTCCGGCAACAAACGTCCCGAACTTGAGCAGCACAACGACGGTGAGCACATCGAGCAGCGGCTGCACGAACGCCACGAAATCGGGGTTGGGCCCGCCGATGCTGTACCACGCCGCCACAAACAACGGATACAGCGGCGCGCGGATGTTGTTGGCGCGCAACGGCGGTTCCGAGTTCATCGAATAGACGCCGTGATCGAGCAGATTGACCGCCAGGTAATGATAGCCTTCCGCATCGACGTGGGTGAATTGCATCCCCCGCGGCGCACCGGCCAGATAGCCCCACCGCAGTCCCGCCGCCAGCAAGACGAGGCAGACGGGGATCGCAAACCGCATCAGATTGCGCACGATGTCTCCCATACAACAGTCAGCGATCAGCCATCAGCAAAAGCTGATCGCTGACCGCTGACCGCTAAAAGCTAATTCAAAAACGGCGACAACAACAACACCACCGTCACCAGCGATATCAAAATGGTCAGCGTCCAGGCCAGGATGTTCTGCCAGCGCCGGTTGACCCACTCGCCCATGACGCGCCGGTTATTCACCAGTCTCAGCACCAGCACCAGCAGCACCGGCAAGAGGATCGCATTGAGCGATTGCGAAAATAACATAATGGGGAACAGGGGAATGCCGGGAATCAACACCACAAGCACACTCAAGACAATGATGCCGACATACAGGCCGTAGAAGAACGGCGCTTCGCGCGAGCGCTGGTCCAGGCCACGCTCCCACCCAAACGCCTCGCAGACCGCATACGCCGTCGAGAGCGGCAGCACCGACGCCGCCAGCAGCGAAGCCCCCAGCAAACCGGTCGTGAACAGATAACGCGCCGCTTCACCCGCCAGCGGCGCCAGCGCCATCGCCGCCTGCTCCGCCGTCTCCACACTGATGCCGTGGACGAACAACGTCGCTGCCGTGCAAATGACGATAAACGCCGAGACTACGTTCCCCCACGCCGCGCCGACCATCACATCCATGCGGGTATAGCGATAATCCGCCATTTCCACCCCTTTATCGGCCACCGACGCCTGCATGTAGACAATGCCCCAGGGGGTGATGGTGGTACCGATCGTCGCCAGTACTGCGAGAATATACCCTGTGTCGCCGCTAAAGGAGGGGGTGACCGCCTGACGCAGCACCTCGCCCCACGGCGGGCGCACCGCAAAAGCCGTGATGACGTAGCTCAACGCCGCCAGGCAGAGGACAAGCAACACTTTTTCCACATGTTTATAGGATCCTCGCAACACCAAAAAGCCTACCAGCAGCGCCGCCAGCGGCACGGTGATGTAGCGGCTCACGCCGAGCAGTTCCGTTCCCGCCGCCACCCCTGCAAACTGGGCAATCGTCGTGCCCAGGTTCGCCAGCAGCAGGCAGAACATCGCAAACGCCGTCACCCGCACGCCAAACCGTTCGCGGATCAAATCGGCGGTGCCTTTGCCGGTGACGGCCCCCATCCGCGCGGCCATCTCTTGCACGATCAGTTCACCCACGGTAATGACCACAATCAGCCACAAAAAGCGGTACCCATACGTCGAGCCGGCCATCGAATAGGTAGCGATACCGGGTGCATCATTGTCGGCACTGGCCGTAATCAACCCCGGTCCCAAAATCGAAACGTAGAACAGAATACGTTGTAACCACGTTGGGATGCGTTGTCCTTGCTTCATCGTGTCCTCCCTCAAATCCACAATCTAAAATCGCAAATCCAAAATCAGAAGAACCGGGGTAAACGCTTCTTCCAGGCCGTGGGCAGCACCGTATCCACAGCATCATCCACCGTCACGATGCCCAGCAATTTGCCGGTTTCTGGATCAACGACAGGGACGGCCAGCAAATCGTATTTGGCGACGATGTAGGCCACTTCCTCTTGCGGTGTGTAAGGCGTCACCGTCACCGGGTCGAGGTCGATCCAGGGGGTCAAGTCGGCGTCTGGAGGCGCCATCACCAGATCGCGCAGGCTGATCACGCCGCGCAGGCGATGATCCTCGTCAACCAGATAGACATAGTACATCACCTCATCATCAATGGCATCTTCGGAATGACGCAGGTAGTCTATCAATTCTCCCGCGCGCAGGCCGATCGGGGCGTGGGCAAATTCGGTCGTCATAATGCCGCCGGCGGAGTCTTCGGGATAAACCAACAGAGAGCGTACCTCAGCGGCCTCCTCGTCTTCCATTAGCGAGAGCAATTGCTCGCTGGTCTGTTCTGGCAGGTCGGCCAACAAGTCGGCGGCCTCGTCGGGGTCCATTTCTTCGAGGATGTCCGCCGCCCGTTCCGGTTCCATGTGGGAGAGGACGGCCACCTGGACTTCGGCGGGGCTTTCTTCCAGCGCGTCGGCCAATGTCTCATTGCTGAAGGTTTCCATCAACGCGGCGCCGGTATGGTGATCCAGGTCATTGAGGATGGCGGCCAGATCTGCGGGGGGCAATTGCACAATACGGTCGTGCGAAACCCGCAATCGTAAGGGGTCCTCTTGGTGTAAAGGCGCTACATCTTCCCAGGGGATAACGCCGGTTTTCCAGGAACGGCCAAGCAGCCGGGACAACGCCTGCCCAAGGCCCTCCAGACCCAACCGCCGTAGCAGCCCACGCCCACCGACATCCACGCCGGTAAGACAGTACTGGTCCCCCACCCGCGCCAATTGCAGATCGTTGACTCGCACAACACGGCGGCCTTCGGTATCGACGATCTGCCGATCAAGAACGCGATCTATCAAACGTAGCTCGTCACCGCTCGGGGTATAGGATGGGCATTTGTCCTGGGGGACATTAAGGGTGATGCTGGGATAGAGGCTGCTCACGCATGAAGCAGGAATATAGCGGTCGCCGTTTTTATCGGCATCGCCGCGCAGCACTAAAGCCTTGACGGGCGGAAAATTCCGATCCACCGCGCCGATCAGCACATCGGCGCACCGGCCTACGGGATTCCCCCAGGCATCCCACACTTGCCGGTTTTGCACTTGACTGACGTACAACATGCCACACCTCCTCAATGCAAAATATGAAGTCGGCCTGTCGAGAGACGCAACAGGGCCGCAGCACGCGCTGCGGCCCTGTACACTCTCCGAGGAGGCGGATGTGAACATCCGGAGGGCAATGCCGTGCTGCGTCAGGTCTGCCGCGTTTTACTCGATGGGTCGGCGTCGTCTGCGCTTGCGGACGTTTCTTGTCCGAACGTAGCGTTCACTTGTGTTGTCTCGTTCATTCCTCTCAAATCAGGCCGGTTCAAGCCGGCAACTCCGGGAAATTTCGCTCTTTTGGGGCTATGTGCCCAAAGGAATTATACCATTAATCAACAATATTGAAAACTGCGTTTATCCCCCGCTCAAATAAGCGCGCACCAGGCTCACCGTTGCACCGCCCAGCACCAACCATAGCGTATCAACACGGTAGCGCAACAGCACAAACAGCCCAAGCCCTGACAACGCAACAGCCCACCCATCCACCAGGACAAGCGGGCACAGCTTTAGCGCCACCGCCAAAATCAGCGCGACGGCAGCCGCATTGACGCCGCGCAGAAATGTCTGCGCCATCTTTGAATGACGCAGGCGCGGAATCCATGGGCCAAGCAACGCCACGATGAGAAACGAGGGCATAAAGATGCCCAGTGTCGCCGCCAGAGCGCCCGGCCAACCGGCCACCAGGTACCCGATGAACGTCACGGATGAGGTGACCGGGCCGGGCGTCATCTGGCCCACGGCAATCGCGTCCACCAACTGCTGCTGGGTCAACCACCCATAACGCTCAACGACAGCACGTTGGATAAACACGAACAGGACCATCCCGCTGCCGAAGAGCAAGGCGCCTACCTTGAGGAAGAACAGCCACAATTGCAACACGCGCTCGGCCAAAGGCGCAGCCGATGTCAACAGCTTGAACGGCGTCAGCCCGATCGGCAACAATCCCCCTACCGGCAGGGCGCGCCACGGTGCAACGAGAAGGACACTCACGACGCCGCCGGCCAACAGCACCCACACTTCATCCAGACCGAGCAGCGCCGCGCCCAAACACGCCACCGCCAACACCACCGCGGTTTTGTCTTTCAGCGCCGCACGCCCCAGCCGATAGGTTGCCGCCAGGATGATCGCCAACACAATGGGATTGATACCATAGAACAAAGCCGCGGTCTGCGGCAAGACGCCCATCCGCTCATAGCCCCAGGCCAACCCCAGGCTGATAAGCACCGCGGGCAGCAGAAATCCGCCCGCTCCGGCAAACAACCCCGGCCACCCGGCATGCACAAAGCCGATGTGCCCGGCCATCTCCACAGCGTTGGGACCGGGTACGAGGTTGGTCGCTGCCAGGAGATCGAGGAAGTGCTCGCGCGTCAACCATTGGCGTTTCTGGACAACTTCCTGCTCCATCAGCGCAATGTGTGCCGCCGGCCCGCCAAAACTGATCGTGCCGATTTTCAAGAACAGACCAAGTACGTCAACCAGCCGGGATTTCACACGCAAACCACCACGATTGCCAGGATTGCTGCCAGTGCCAACGCCGCCGCATCCACCGAACCAAACCGCAGCGGCATCATCGTCGTGCGGCCCTTGCCGCCCTGGTAGCCGCGCGCTTGCATCGCCAGTGCCAGGTTCTCTGCCCGCTGCAAGCCGGTGAGGAACAACGGCACCAGCAGCGGCAGCGCCTGACGTGCGCGCCGCAACAATCCGCCCCGGCCCGTGCCCCATTCTGCACCCCGCGATGCCTGCGATTTAGCGATGCGTTCTGCCTCCAACGCCAGCAGGGGCAGAAAGCGCAACGTCACCTGTACCATCAACACGAAAGCGTGCGTCGGCAGCCCGATTTTCGTCAACGGGGCGAGCAAGGCATCCAGCGCGCGCACGATCTCCGCGGTAGAGATGCAGAACGAGAGCCAACTGAGCGCCAGGATCAACGCGGCAAAGCGCAACACGAGCAGCGCGCCGTTCAAAAGGCCGGCGGCGGAAACGTATACCGGTCCCCACGTCCATAATGGCGTCACAGCGGCGCTACGCGGGCCGAAGAGGATTTGCACCACCGCGAGGAACGCAATGAAAGGCAGTGGTGGGAGCAGGCCCTTCAGCGCGTACCCCACCGGAATCCGCGCAATGACCAACGCCGCCAGCAGCACCACGAGCGCGATCACCAACCCTGTCCAACGCGGCGCCGCCGTAATCGCCGCCAACAACAGAAACCCGGCCACCAGCCGCGCGCGCGGGTCCAGCCGGTGGATGACCGAACCGGTGGGCAGGTATTGGCCGATGTTCACGAAACGTAAGAACTCGAAATCGTGCATAGGAATCAGCGAATGAGCGAATGGCAAATAACGAATGAGCGAATAGCGAATGGCAAAAATCCGTTAAAATCCGTTCAATCCGTTGACCAAAACATACTGCTGAGCGGACCGGAGCAATCGGTGACCGTCGCCTTGTTAAAATCCGTTCAATCCGTTGACCAAAACATACTGAGACAAAACCGCGGTCAAGGCAGCGGCAGAGACCAGGCCAGGCGGCAACGGCCAGCCGCACGCCCGCAAACCTTCGACCACCTGCGTGACCACGGGCGTGGATAGGCCCAACGCGCGCAACGACTCACCCTGCGCGAACACATCGCACACACGGCCAGCGAGAACGGAGCGCCCGGCGTCAAGCACCGTCACGTGCCCGGTGAGCGCCGTCACGTCATCCATCTGGTGCGAGGAGAGCACCAGCGTCATCCCGGTCTCCTTCAGCTTGTGCAAATGCGACAGCACTTCGCGGTGCGAGGCCGGATCAAGGCCGGCGGTCGGCTCATCGAGCAAGAGCACCGCGGGTCGCAGCGCAAGGATTGAGGCCAGCGCCACCTTGCGTTTTTCGCCTCCGCTGAGCGCAAACGTGAAGCGATCCTTGAAGGCGTTGAAGCCCATCCCCACCATCTCCATCGCCCAGCGCACGCGCTGCCGCAACGAATCGCCGAGCAAGCCTTGCAGGCGCGGCCCGTAGGCGATTTCGTCGCCCACGTACTGCTCGAAAATCTGCGTTTCGGGCAATTGAAAAACTAGTCCCACCATCCGGCGCACGGCGCGCACGTCCGTTTTGGGGTCATCGAGCGCGTACTCGCCGACGCGCACCGTCCCCCCCTGCGGGCGCAGCAAGCCGTTGAGATGCTGCATCAGCGTGGATTTTCCGGAGCCGGTCGCACCGAGCAAAGCGTGCGCCGCCCCCTCGCCGATATCGAGTGTGACGCCTTCAAGCGAACGTTGCGCCAGCGGCGTGCCGAGCATGTAGGTGTGGCCCAGGTCGCGCACTTCGATCAACGGCGGCCCGGCAACCGGCAACGGTTCGACAGGCGCAGCAGGCGATTCGCCGGCGTGATGCGGCAAAGCATCCAACGCCTTCACCAGCGCGGGGACGGTCAACAATCCGGCGGGCAGCGCCGGAAAGTGCTGGCGTAGCAGGTACGCCAGAGCGGCCGCCGGTGGCAAGTCCAGGCCCAGGGTACGCAAGAGTGACACGTCGGCAAACACCATCTCTGGTGGGCCATCCAGCGCCACGCGCCCACGCTCTAATACCACCACGCGCTGCGCATCGAGCGCCTCTTCCATAAAGTGCGTAATCGTGATGATCGTCAGTCCGGCGCGATACAAGTCCGCCATCATCGCACGCACCGCGTGCCGTCCGGCGGGGTCGAGCATTGCCGTGGCCTCGTCGAAGACGATGCAGCGCGGGCGCATCGCCAACACGCCGGCCAGGGCCACGCGCTGCTGCTGCCCTGCCGAGAGTTGATGCGGTGGGCGCATCCGCTGCTCCGTCATCCCCACCATCGCCAACGCCTCATCCACGCGCGCGCGAATTTCTGCCGGGGGAAGGCCCATATTCTCCGCGCCGAACGCCACATCCTCTTCCACCAGCGAGGCCACGATTTGATCCTCCGGGCGCTGGAAAACCATCCCCACGGTGCGGTGAATCGCCGCGTGCTGTGCTTGATCGCGCGTATCCAACCCGGCGACCATCACGCGCCCCTCGTCCGGGACGAGCAGCGCGTTGAGATGCCGCGCCAGCGTGGACTTGCCGGAACCGTTCGCCCCGACGATAGCCACATACTCGCCCTCCTCGATGCGCAGCGAAATCTCCCGCAGCGCGGCGATACGTCCGCCGTTGGGGAGCGGGTAGGCGTAAGTAACGTTGGTAAATTCGATCAAGGAGGTTTGCGCGGGATAAGCAAAACCAGCAGAAAATGCTTGAAGATTACCGTGCATTGCGTCGTGTCAAGCAGGCGGGACAGGTGCATCTGTCATTATATGTTTGCCGATGAGCAAGCCCATGCATTATGCCACTATCTTGATAAAAACGCCCTTCAACACAATTAAAATAAGTCAGATCATCGGCGTTATAGCGACGAAAGACAGCATAAGCAATGTGGTCAGCAAGTTGCGTAATACGTGAGGCCCGTGAATCAACAAAAAGAGGAACTTCACAAATGCTGGTCAGGTAATCACCCCAACGATTTCCCTGGGCGCGAAAACTTCGCGCCAGACTTTGCAGACTGGATTCATAAGAACTTTTATCGAGAACAATCAAGCCATATTGCTTTTTGTCCGTCGAGAGATTACGGAGATAAATGTTGAAACGACTACTTAAGTCTTCAAAAGCCATCACAACCGGGTCTTGGTTGGGGTAAGATGCTTTATGAATAGCACAAGCGAAAATAACAATATCTGAAAAAGCCCCTTCAAGCGTCAGAAGCACTCGTTTGATGACAGCAATACGATCTTCACGTCTTTTCAATTGCTTCCACGGATCGTCACGTCCACTGTAGATTGTGGCAGCATGAAACTCAACTTGCGTCGGGACCTGGGGATCGATTTCGTAAGCAAGCTCATCGAGTTTATGAGAAAGCCAACGGACACTGGTTTCCGGGACACAAACACCACCCAACACGAAGTATTGTTCATTTCGGTTAAGTACGGAGCCTGAATCATCGAGGTAAAGCAAGTACATGTTCGGATCCTTACAAAAAAAGCGCCCCTTCGTTAAGGGGCAAGAATCGGAAACAAAGCCGAATTGAGTTTACCTCAAGCGGACCAGCCAAATGCAGCCCTTTCGACCTTACCTGCCGAGTGAGATTACTCTCAACAGATTACCCAAATGTAACCCTCTCGACTGTCTATATTATAACTCACTTTGAGCATTTTTGTCAAGCGACTTTATTATCCTTCAGCTTAAGCTATAATGCCAGCATTATCCATTATGCAGAAAAGAGGGATACTATGTCAAAAGATAACATTCGCAAAATCACCATTACCGGTGTGTTGGGCGCGATTGCCGCCTTATTGGGTTGGACGCACTGGGGCTTCATCCCCTGGTTTGCCGGCGCGTCGCTGACGATTATGCACGTCCCCGTCATTATCGGCGCGGTGCTGGAAGGGCCGATGGTGGGCATCGCCATTGGCCTGATCTTCGGTGCGTTCAGTATGCTACAAGCCGCCATCGCCCCGCTCGGTCCAACGGACGTGCTGTTCACCAATCCGCTGATCGCCGTATTGCCGCGCCTGTTCATCGGGCCGGTGGCGTGGTTGGTGTGGCGTGCGCTGGAACGCAAACCCGTGCCCGGCCTGATTGCCGCCGGCCTCGCCGGTAGCCTCACCAACACCGTGCTCGTCCTGGGGATGATCGGCCTGCTCGGTCACGCGCCGTGGAGCGTCCTGTTGCCCATCGTCGTCGCTAATGGGCTGCCGGAAGCGGCGGCCTCGGCCCTCATCACCCTCGCCGTCGTCGCCGCGTGGAAGCAAATCGCCGTCGGCAAGCAACAAGGCTCGAAACTCTAATGTCAACGGATTGAACGGATGAAACGGATTAAAAAGAAAAAAAATCCGTTAAAATCCGTTCAATCCGTTGACCCTTTCAAGGAGTCACTATGAACGATAAAACACTCCAAGCACTACTTGACGCCGCCGCACCACTGATTGAGTTGGCGATTGCCGAAGACATCGGGCCGGGGGACGCGACCAGCACAGCGACATTGGACCCAAACGTCCTGCTGCACGGGCGCATCACCGCCAAAGAGCGCGGCGTGATTGCCGGACTGCCGGTGGCGGAGGCCGTCTTCCGTCGCGTGGACCCCGCCATCGCATTCACCGCGCGCGTCGCCGAGGGGCAGGAGGTCGTGCCCGGTGAAATCGTCGCCGAAGTCGTCGGGCCGGGGCCGTCGCTGCTGGCGGCGGAACGGACCGCGCTCAACTTCCTGCAACGGATGTCGGGGATTGCAACCGTCACGCGCAGCTTCGTCGCCGCCGTCTCGACGACGAACGCGACGATCCTCGACACGCGCAAGACGCTGCCCGGCTATCGCGTGCTCGACAAGTACGCCGTGCGCATGGGCGGCGGCGTCAATCATCGGATGTCGCTCTTCGATATGCTCATGGTCAAGGACAATCACATCGACGGCGCGGGCGGGCTTTTGCGCGCCGTGGAACGCGCCCGCGCGCAGCATCCCGACCTGCCCATCGAAGTCGAAGTGCGTGACCTGGACGAGCTACGCCAGGCGTTAGCGATTGAGCCGCCGCTCGACCGCATCCTGCTGGACAACATGGACCTCGACACGATGCGTGAAGCCGTCGCTATTGCGCAGGCGCTGGCCCCGGCAGGGACGCGGGGCGTGCCGCTGGAAGCCTCCGGTAACGTCACCCGCGCGCGTCTCAAGGACATCGCGGAGACCGGCGTAGACTTCATCTCCGCCGGCGCGCTCACGCACTCCGTCAAGGCGTTCGACCTGAGCATGAAGATTCAGCCGCTCAGCGACGCCGTCGAGAGCGACCCGGCGACGCGCATCCGCGTGGCGAAAAACGCGCTCGGCGACCGGCTGGTCATCTTGGGCCACCACTACCAACGCGAGGACGTGATCGCCTTCGCCGATTACCGCGGCGATTCGCTGGAACTCGCCCGCCGCGCCGCACAGACCGACGCCGAGTACATCGTCTTCTGCGGCGTCCACTTCATGGCCGAAGTCGCCGCAATTCTGGCGAAGCCGGGCCAGCACGTGCTCATCCCCGACATCGACGCCGGCTGCTTCCTTGCCGAAACCGCCAGCGAACACCTCGTCGCCGCGGCGTGGAGCACCCTCGACGCCGCGCTCAGCGCCACGGGCAGCAGCGCCGACGCCGAAATCACGCCCATCACCTACGTCAACTCCGATGCGGAACTCAAAGCCTTCTGCGGGCAACACAATGGCACGGTCTGCACGTCCGGCAACGCGGACAAGGTGTTGAAGTGGGCGTTGACGCAGCGCCCGCGCGTGTTCTTCTTCCCTGACCAACACCTGGGCCGCAACACCGCGCACAAGCTCGGCATTGCCGATGCCGAAATGCTGCTATGGAACGTCCATCGCCCGCCGAACGCGGAAGCCATCCGCGCCGCAAAAGTCATCCTGTGGCCCGGCGTGTGCAACGTCCACCAACGCTTCCGCCCGGAGCACATCCACGCGATGCGCGCACGCTATCCCGGCATCCGCGTCATCGTCCACCCGGAGTGCAAGGCCGAACTGGTGGCTCTGGCCGACGACGCCGGCTCGACCGCCTACATCCTCAAGCAGGTAGAGGCCGCGCCCGCCGGAACGCAGTGGGCCATCGGGACGGAAAGCCGCCTCGTCCACCGCCTGCAAGCCGAACACCCCGAGCAACGCATCCTCTCGCTGTCGGACGTGCCGCCTTTCTGCGCCAATATGACCCAAATCACCGCCGCCAACCTCGCCGCCGTGCTGGACGCCCTGTTGCACGGCGAGCTGCTCAACGAAGTCACCGTCGAACCGGAGACCCGCCATTGGGCGAAGATGGCGCTGGAGCGGATGCTTTCATTGTAAAAGATGCAGGATGCAAGATGCAGGACAGAATTCTTGCCTCTTGCTTCTTGCATCTTTGAAGGAGACCTATGCCCATCGAAACAGATGTCCTCATCATCGGCTCCGGGATTGCCGGGGCGGCGGCGGCGCTGCAACTGGCGCAAGACCGCCAACGGCAGATTACGGTCATCACCCGCGCCCACGACGCGGACGAGGCCAACACCCGGTACGCGCAGGGCGGTATCGTGGCCGACGGGGAAGGCGATTCGCCCGACCTGCTGGTAGAAGATGTGTTGCGCGCGGGAGCCGGCTTGAGTTGGCCGCCGGCGGTGCGTCTCCTGGCCGAAGAAGGGCCGGGGCTGGTAAAGCGTGTGCTCATCGAGGAATGTCACGTCCCCTTCGACTTGAACGCACGCGGCGAAATCTCACGCACGCGGGAGGGGGGGCACTCAGTATCGCGCATCCTCCACGTGGGCGATACGACCGGCCACGCCATCGAAGTCGCCATGCTTGCCCGGCTGCGCGAGCTGCCCAACGTGACGCTGCTCACGGGGATGACCGCCGTGGACCTCATCACCTCATCCCATCACAGCCGCGATCCGCTCGCCGTTTACCAGCCGATCACGTGTCATGGGGCTTACGTGCTGGATCGCGTCGAGAACGCCATCCACCGCGTCCTTGCGCCGGTGACGATCCTCTCCACCGGCGGGGTGGGCCGCATCTACCGCCATACCACCAATCCGCCTGGCGCGCGCGGTGACGGCCTGGCCATGGCCTACCGGGCAGGCGCGCGCGTCATCAACGCGGAGTACATTCAGTTCCACCCTACCACGCTGGCTGTGCCCGGCGCAGATAACTTCCTCATCTCCGAGGCTGTGCGCGGTGAAGGGGCGCGGCTCTACACGCCGGATGGACGGCATTTTATGGACACCTACGCGCCCAAATGGGGCGATCTCGCGCCGCGTGACGTGGTCGCCCGCGCCATCCACCACGAGATGCTGGAACACGGCTATGCCCACGTGCTGCTCGACCTGGCGAGCGTGATGGACGCGGCGCACATCCGCGAGCGTTTCCCCAGCATCTACGCGACGTGCCTGCAAGCCGGGGTGGACATCACCGCCGAACCGATTCCCGTCGTCCCGGCGGCGCATTATTTCTGCGGCGGCGTGCACGTCGATTTGTGGGGACGCTCGACCATCGAGAAGCTGTACGCTATCGGCGAAGTGAGCTGCACCGGCGTCCACGGCGCGAACCGTCTGGCGAGCACCTCGCTGTTGGAGGGGCTGGTGTGGGGCGACCGCGCCGGGCGCGACATCCGTGCCCGTGACGACTTGTGCTGTGTCCCCGCCGACACCATCCCACCCTGGCAAGATGTAAGTTCCGGCGATGCCGCCGACCCCGTGCTGGTCTACCGCGACGCCCGCACGATCCAGAACATTATGTGGCTCTATGTCGGGCTGGCGCGCAACACGCATCGGCTGGCGCGGGCGCTGCAAGACCTGAACCACCTGTGGGGCGTGATCGACGAATTCTACCGCTCCACGCGGCTGAACGACAACCTCATCGGCCTGCGCAATATGGCGCAATCGGCGTGGATCGTCACCCGCGCGGCGTGGCACAACCGCCAATCGCGCGGCACCCACTACCGCGAGGATGCCGAGGCTCACGAGTTCGCCGGGCTGGGTGACACGGAAGGCCCGCTGCCCAATTCAACGGCAGAGTTCTGAACAAGAAGCAAGAGGCAAGAAGCAAGAGGCAAGAATTCTGTCTTGTATCCTGCATCCTGCATCTTGCATCTTGCATCCTGTATCCTGCTAATCTTTTTTCGGGAGTCATGCAATGACATACACTGACGGGTGGGCTGCGATAAACCTGGAGATGCCGGCCCGCGTGCCGCACACGGAGTATTCTGTCACAGAACACTGGGATGTGATCAAAGCGGTGACGGGCATCGACGTGGGGCCGTTCAGTCCACCCGAAGTGCGCCGGCGCGGCAGCCTGGCGCTCATGGAAGCCTGGAACTTCGACTTCCGCTGGTCAACCCTCATCGGCGGGGAGGAGCTGGCCGCATGTCACACGGATATGGGCCACGCGGAGTATGCAGCGGGCGGCGTGGATCGCCGCGACACGGTGATGTGCCCGTTCTCGACGCCGGAGGCAGTGCTGTCCTTCGATCCGTGGGAAGTCTACGGCCCGCGCGACCAGGCTGAATTGACGCGACGCTTCGAGGAACACTACCGCCGCCAACGCGAAGAGACGCCGGAGCAAGTGACGATGACGGGTGTCTACGTGACGTTGGTCTCCGGCCTGATCGACATCTTCGGGTGGGAGATGCTGCTCTTAGCCGCGGGCGTCGATCCCAAAGGCTTTGGCGACGTTGCCAACCGCTATGCGAGTTGGATCCAACAGCATTTCAACGCGCTCGGCGCCGCCGACGTGCCCGTGGTCATGGTCCACGACGACATCGTGTGGAGTGCCGGGCCGTTCATTTCGCCGCGCTGGTATCGCCAGTATGTCTTCCCCAACTACAAAAAGCTCTTCGCGCCGCTGCTGGACTCCGGCAAGAAAATTATGTACACGTCTGACGGCAACTACACCTGCTTTATTGATGACCTCGCCAATTGCGGCGTCCACGGCTTCGTGCTGGAGCCGTGGACCGACATGGCCTATATCGCCGAAAAGTACGGGCGCACGCACGCCTTCATCGGCAATGCCGACACACGCATCCTGCTGCGGGGCGACAAAGCCGCCATCCGCGCGGAAGTGGAACGCTGTATGGCGATTGGCAAAGCGTGTCCGGGCTTCTTCCTGGCCGTCGGCAACCACATTCCCGCGAATACGCCGGTGGAAAGCGTTTTGTACTACAACGAGGTCTACGAAGAACTCAGCCGTCGGTAGTTTTTGTCAACGGATTAAACGGATGAAACGGATTTTTTGAAACGCTGTCTGAAGGTCTGCTTAGCCGAGAAGTCACTCGCTTTTTGCCATTTGAAAGCCAATGTCTCCGGTAGTTTTTGTCAACGGATTAAACGGATGAAACGGATTTTTTGAAACGCTGTCGGAAGGTCTGCTTAGCCGAGAAGTCACTCGCTTTTTGCCATTTGAAAGCCAATGTCTATAGAAACGTTAGCTGCTGCACTGCGCGCAGACGGGAACTTCGTCCGCAATGTGACGGCGTGGCAGATTTTGCCCTCGAAAGGTGCGGACTCGGTGGCCTGGCCGTCCGAACTCAATCCCCGATTGGCGGAGGTGGGGCGCAGGCTAGGCATCGATGCGCCCTACACCCACCAGGCGCGCGCGATTGAGGCCGCATTGCGCGGCGAGAACGTCGTCCTCGCCACCGGCACCGCCTCCGGCAAGACGCTCGGCTACACGCTACCACTGCTCAACACGCTGCTGCGCGATCCCACAGCGACGGCACTGCTGCTCTTTCCCACCAAGGCGCTGGCGCACGACCAGATCGCGGCGCTGGAGCAGTGGATCGGCGCGCTGCAAGCCCCGTTAGCCTTGCGCCCCTACGACGGCGACACGCCCCAACGTCATCGCGCCGCCATCCGCAACGAGGCGCGCATCGTCGTCTCCAACCCGGATATGCTGCACCTGGGCATTTTGCCGCACCACACCCGCTGGGTGCGCTTCTTCAGCGGACTGCGCTACATCGTCCTCGATGAGCTACACACCTACCGCGGCATCTTCGGCAGCCACGTCGCCAACGTGCTGCGCCGCGCCCGCCGCGTGGCGCGCTTCTACGGCGCGGCACCGCAGTTCGTGTCGGCGTCGGCGACCATCGCCAATGCCCGCGAGCTGGCCGAAGCGGTGTGGGAAGACCCGGTCGTCGCCGTGGAAGAGGACGGCGCGCCCTACGGCCAACGCCACGTTATCTTCTACAACCCGCCGCTGCTCAACCCCGATCTCGGCCTGCGGGCCAGCGCGTCCGGGGAAGCGGTCAAACTGGCGCTGAAGCTGCTGCAAGCCGGCGTGCAGACAATCCTCTTCGCCCGCGCGCGGATGACGGTGGAGATGCTGCTGCGCGAACTGCGTGAGCGCGCCGTCCAGGCCGGCTTTGCCCCCGACGTTATCCAGGGCTATCGCGGCGGCTATCTGCCCCAGGAACGCCGCGCCATCGAACGCGGCCTGCGCGAGGGCAAAACGCGCGTCGTCGTCGCCACCAATGCGCTGGAATTGGGCATTGACATCGGCGCGCTCGACGCTTCGATTCTGGTGGGCTATCCTGGCACAATTGCGGCGACGCGCCAACAGATGGGACGCGCCGGGCGGCGGGCGGGGGCGTCGCTCTCCGTGCTCATCGCCACACCGTCACCGCTGGATCAATACCTGATTTCCCACCCGGAGTACTTCTTCGGACGCTCGCCGGAGGAGGCGCGGGTGAACCCCGACACGTTGAGCCTGCTCGCCGCGCACCTCACCTGCGCCGCGTTCGAGCTGCCCTTCGAGGGAAATGAGCCTTTCGGCAAATCGCGGGACGCCGGTGCCGTCTTGGCCGCCCTCAGCGCGGAAGACGTGCTACACGAGCGCAACGGTCGCTTCACGTGGGTTGGGGAAACGTATCCGGCCCAGGGCCTCTCGTTGCGGTCGGCCACCGCGGACAACGTCGTGATTCAGTCTACGGCGGGTGAAGTGATCGGCACAATAGACCGTCCCAGCGCGCCCATGCTCGTCCACGAGGGAGCCGTTTACCTGCACGGCGGGGAGATGTACCTGATCGAATCGCTGGATTGGGAACAGGGCATCGCACTGGCCTGCCCCGCCGAGCTGGACTACTACACCATCGCCACAGCCTCGATGCAGGTGGAGCGGCTAAACACGCGCCGGACGGTCGGCGCACTGGATGCCACCCCACAGTTGACCGACGAGGAGGTGCGCGTCCATACCAAACCGGCGGCCTATCGGCGCGTGCAACAGGGTACGCACGAGACGCTCGGCTGGGGCGAAATCAATTTGCCGGAGCAGGTTATGGAGACAGAGGCGTTCCGGCTGACGCTGCCTTCGTCGCTGGTGGAAAACCTGGCAGAAGCCGGTGTGCTACTCGCCCCGCTGGACTATGGCCCGGCATGGCCGCAAATCCGCGAGACAATCCTCGCCCGCGATGGACACCGCTGTCGTGTATGCGGGGTCACAGCACAACCGGGGCATCCCCTGGACGTGCATCACCTCACCGGACTGCGCACCTTTCTGGCGCAATATCCCCGGCAGGAAGCGCTGCGCCTGGCACATGCGCCGGAGAACCTGCTCACCGTCTGCCCGCCGTGCCACCGGCAACTCGAACGGGCACGCGGGGCACGGACGGCGCTGAGCGGCCTGGCGTACCTGTTGCGCAACCTCGCGCCGGTATTCCTGATGTGCGATCCCGGCGATCTGGGAACCGTGGTAGAAGCCCGCGACGCCGAAAGCGGACTGCCGGCAGTCATCGTCTTCGATGGCGTGCCGGGCGGGGCGGGGCTGTCACCGCGGCTGGTGGACTTGTGGCCGCAACTCGCCGCGGCGACCTTGGAGCGCGTGCAGACGTGCCCGTGTGCGGATGGCTGCCCTTCATGCGTCGGCCCGGCCGGAGAGAGCGAACCCGGCGCGAAGGCCGCCGCGCGACAACTGCTAGAGCGCATGGCGGAAAACGTATACTTGCTCTGCTAATGCGTCGAAGTATACTGATTATGCATCATTGCTGAAGACGGGGATTTTTGGTCAGATTTTGTCTTTCGCATTTTGCAAACCGGCTTCAATGGTGAGCTGTTTGGGAGGTAACGATGATCAGTAAATTGCGTGTTCAGAATTTCAAATCATGGCAAGATACTGGGGAGATGCGTCTCGCGCCGCTGACCGCCTTGTTTGGGACAAATAGTTCGGGCAAGACGGCTTTGTTGCAACTGTTGCTGATGCTCAAGCAGACGGTAGAATCTCCAGATCGCTCACGCGTTTTGCATACCGGGGATGAACGTGCCTATGTGGATCTCGGTACATTTTATGATGTGATTGGTAAACACCAGTTGCCCGGCGAACTAGCATTTGAAGTAACCTGGTCTTTACTCAAACCTTTGCGGATTCTGGACCCTGAAAAAGAGCAAGATCAGGCATTATTTTCCGTCAAAGAATTAACGCTAGCTGCCAAGATCGCTGGCACCAATGAATCCATCAGTGTTGAAGAATTTACCTATAGTTTCATCGCCGGCAGAACAGATTATAAATTCGGTATGAAGCGTAAGGAAAATCTGGCGACGGGTAAAATTAAAGAGTCCCCACCCAAATCTTTGGAATATGAACTGATTGCGGACAACTATGCCGTCAAGCGTTACCAGGGACGCCCATGGCCACTACCTGCGCCGATCAAAACCTACGGCTTTCCAGATCAGGTGAAAGCCTATTACCAAAACGCCGGTTTTGTTTCTGAACTTGTATTGGCATTTGAGGAGCTAATGCGAGGTGTATACTATTTGGGTCCCTTGCGGGAATATCCTCATCGCAGTTACCTTTGGGCCGGGGAACAACCGCAGGATGTAGGACTGCGCGGCGAATTGGCAGTACCGGCTTTGCTGGCAACCCGCAACTGGGGTAGGGTTATTAGTCCTGGGGGTAGAAAGCGCAAACAAACGGTGGAAGAGCGAATGGCTTACTGGCTGCGTGAATTGGGGTTGATTCATTCTTTCTCACTTAAACCGATTGCTGAGAACCGTAAAGATTATGAAGTGCGCGTCCAGCGCACACCGGAGGCACCGGAGGTTTTGATTACAGATGTTGGATTCGGCGTGTCTCAAATCTTACCCGTATTGGTACTCTGCTATTATGCGCCGCCTGGTTCGACTATTATCCTGGAACAGCCAGAGATCCATTTACATCCCTCAGTTCAGGCTGGGTTAGCCGATGTATTTATAGATGCTATGACTAAACGTGCAGTACAGATTATTGTGGAAAGCCATAGTGAACATTTGTTGAGACGTTTACAACGTCGTATTGCTGAAGAATACCTATCTTCTGAACAGGCCGCACTGTATTTTACCAAGATCGAAGGAGGCGAATCCCGACTTGAGCCTTTGAATTTGGATCTTTTTGGTAACATCACCAACTGGCCGGAGAACTTTTTCGGAGATGAAATGGGCGATTTAGTGGCAATGACTGAAGCGACAATGCAACGCCAACGAGCAAAAAAGGATCAGTCGTTATGAAAGTCATTGTTGACACAAATGTACCTTTAGTGGCTAACGGAGCTGCTCCACAAGCCTCTATGCAATGTGCTGTTGAGTGTGCGCACAGACTTAATGCTATCTGTGCTCAAGGTATACTGGTGCTAGATGATGGCTGGCACATTATCAATGAGTACAAGCATAAATTGCACCAATCCGGGCAACCAGGTGTTGGAGATATCTTCCTCAAATGGGTGTTGACTAACTGGGCCAATCCTTTTCGTTGTGAGCTGGTACATATTACCCCCACCAAGAGCGAGCAGGCCGGGCGCGATTTTGTAGAGTATCCTCAAGACAATGCTTTGGCTGATTTTGACCCCTCCGACCGCAAATTCGTCGCCGTAGCCGTGGCACATTCTGAGCATCCACCGATTCTAAATGCCGCCGATAGTGGCTGGTGGAATTACCGGGATGTTTTAGCGAAGCATGGTGTCCGGGTAGATTTTCTATGCCCGGATGCCCCTTTTATGAGACAAGATTAACATTTTCAAAAGCGCCAACTTTTGAAAGGTCTTCCCTTTATAGTATAATGACACTATGCCAATCCTGAGTCCAGATGCCATCGAATTCATCAGCCGCAGCCCGGAGCAGACGCGCCGCGTCGGTGCGCGCCTGGGAATGTTGCTTTCTGGCGGCGCCGTTGTCGCGTTGGAAGGGAATCTGGGAACAGGAAAAACCGTCCTGGCACAAGGAATCGGCATTGGATGGGGCGCGACGACATCCCTCATCAGCCCGACCTTCATCATCATTCGCCGCCACACCCGCAACCAAGATGACGAGCATTTTTATCACATTGACCTGTATCGCATCGCCGGGTCCGCCGAAGCCGAAGCGCTGGGGTTGACGGAATTATTGGGTGATCCAGGGACCGTGTGTGTGGTGGAATGGGCGGAACGCGCCGCCGACCTCTTCCCCGAAGAGCGGCTATGGGTGACACTGCGTACCCTGGATGAACAGCGCCGCTCGCTGACGTTCCGCGCCACCGGTGATCGCCACCGGGCGATCCAAGAAAAACTACGCAAGGAGCTGGCTGGATACTGATGCTACTCGCCATAGATACCGCCACTACCCGCGCCAGCATCGCGCTGCATGATGGCCGCACGCTACGCAGTGAGTGTACCTGGGAAGCCGTCAACCGACACACAACGACACTCGCGGGGCGCATCGCGCAGATGCTCGAAGACTCGAACCTTACCCCCGCCGCTTTGAAGGGTGTGGCCGTCTGCATAGGACCGGGATCGTACACCGGCGTGCGCATCGGCGTGGCCCTGGCGAAAGGGATGGCGATCGCCCGCCAACTGCCACTGATCGGCATTCCAACGTTGGACATCCTCGCCGCAGCACAGCCCGCCGATGAGCGCCCCCTGTACGCCGTCTTCGCCGCCGGACGGCAGCGCGTCGGCTTCGCCCGCTATCGCTGGAACGAGGGCCGTTGGCATATCGAAACCGAGGTCATGATGGGAACGTGGGCCGAGTTATTCGCCCAGATTGATGCACCGGCGCTGCTTGTGGGTGAAATCGAGCCAGCGAATTTGCCGGCCCACACACAGGTTGTGCTACCGTCGCCGGCGCTGCATCTACGTCGGGCCGGCTTTCTGGCAGACCTGGCCTGGGCGCGCTTGCGCGCCGGGCAGGCCGACGATCCAACAACACTCCAACCTCTGTACGCGCGATGAACGAGAATGGATTGCCGTTCAAGATTCGGCGATTAGAAGCCAAAGACATCCCTGCGGTTTCCAGTATTGACCGCTTGGTGTTCCATGATCCCTGGCCCGAATCGGCCTACGTGCAGGAGTTGTATTTTAATCCCAACGCCCATTATTTCGTCCTGCAATTGACCCCTGCCATGCCTGCCCATTCATGGGCGGAACGTCGCGCGGCGCTGGCCTCGCAGATCGTGGGCTTTGTAGGGGTGCGCGTCGAAATGGAACGCGGCCATATCAGCACCCTGGCGATACGCCCAGAATGGCGCGGGTGGGGATTGGGCGAATTACTACTCCATACGGCGCTGGAACAAGCCATCCAAAGTGGCGCACGCACGGTCGCGTTGGAAGTGCGCGTCTCGAACGCCGTAGCGCAAAACCTTTACGCCAAGTATGACTTCGTTGTCGTTTCCCAGTTGCGGGGCTACTATGCCGACGGGGAAGATGCCTATTACATGCGCGCTAACGTCGAAGGGCGCGCCTATCACAACTATTTGCAGCAGCGTCGCGCCTTGCTGGAGTACCGGTTCCGACCTCAACCGGCGAATATGACATAACCAGGAATTTTCTCGGCGGATTCACCGGCATATCAAGACCAGTCTCGGATGAATCCATGCAATCCGTTGAGATGATTAACGCAAGAGGAGAACAACGATGAGCAACAACCGCGAGCAAGCTTTAGAAGCCATTCACACCCAAGTCCGTATGTGCCGGCGTTGCCCGCTTCACGTAGGGCGCACGCACGCTGTACCCGGCGATGGCCCGGTGAATGCCACCCTGATGTTCATCGGCGAAGCGCCCGGCTTTCACGAAGATCAACAAGGCATCCCTTTCGTCGGGGCGGCAGGCAAATTTCTGAACGAGCTATTGGAAAAGTCTGGTATCGATCGGGGTATGGTATACATCACAAATGTCATCAAATGTCGTCCCCCTGGGAACCGCGACCCCTTGATCGAGGAGGTTGATGTCTGCTCACCCTACCTGGATCAGCAAATTGAGATTATCAATCCCCAGGTCATCATCACCCTCGGACGTCACTCCATGAACCGCGCCTTCCCGGACGAGAAAATTTCCGTTGTGCACGGTCAGCCCCGCAAAGTTGGCGGTCGTGTTTACTTCCCGATGTATCACCCTGCCGCAGCGTTGCATCAGCCAAGCCTGCGCAGCATCGTTGAAGCTGATTTCGACAAATTGCGTGCTTTGTTAGACGGACAACTTATACCAGAAGAGTATACGCCACCGCCAGATGTAGAGCAGCTTTCATTATTTTAAATTTGAATATGAAGTAAGATAAAACAGTCTTCATCGTAGAACGGTGGATTGTGGGGAGAAGTCACTTTTACCCCTATATGTCGGGACTCAGAACCGTTTTGTCGCTATATATGCAGTGCGGATGAATCTCCGCTTGGGGATAACGTGGGGAATGTTGTGTAAAATGACTTGGCGCGCTTTCAGTGGAAGACAGGGATGGGTTTTGTGCGATTGCTGTTTTTCCGGCGTGGCTGTCCCTTAAGGGGGAGTTGGCGCGGGAAGTTTTCCCCCAAAACGTATAGTTTTCCACTGAAAACCCTATAGTTATCCACAGGCTGACGGGTTTGATGTGATAACAGATGTGTTACAATTACGTTTCATACCTAGATATTGTGGTTCTTTCTTGTCTTCCCCCTTTTCATAGCGGCTGTGAAGGGTGTGGAAAACTTGCCCTTGTTTTTCGCTAGAGATTCCACTGTAGAATATGGATAACTTGATTTTCGTGACACTATTTCCGAACTCTTGCGTATAGATATAAGGGTCTGGTCCTCAAATGCCAGACATAGTTTCATCACCAGTCTTATCTGAAAGGAGCAAAGCAATGTTAGATCGAATTCTGCGGGTGATCAAGTTGGACAAAAGTGTGTATGCCGAGGTTGAGGCCGATGAATCGGCGATGTCGCAGGCCGCGATGGTGGTGGCGATTGTCGCGGTGCTGTCGGCGATTGCGGGTGGTATCTCCACCCTGATTGCCGGTGAGGGCTCAAGTTTTATCGGTGCATTTTTGGGTGCGCTCATTGGGGCTTTCATCAGTTGGGTGGTCTGGTCTGCCGTGACCTACTTTGTGGGCACGGCGCTCTTTCACGGCGAAGCCACCCTCGGCGAGATGCTGCGCGTGATCGGGTTTGCGCAGGCGCCGTTGGTATTGAATGTCCTCTCGTTTATTCCGTGTTTAGGCCCTATCATTTCTCTGGCGGCGTGGTTGTTGTCGCTCTATACCGGCTTCCTGGCTATTAAAGAGGGGCTGGACCTGGATACCGGCAAGACGATTGCCACCGTTGCCATTGGTTGGGTTATCGGGTTTATCATCAGCCTGGTCATCGGGATGATTTTTGGCGTCGGGATGATCGGCGCTGGTGTACTGAGCGGGGCGTTCGGCGGGTAACCTGTTTGTGTTTTCTCGCAACGGCCAGCATACCATGATGCTGGCCGTTTTTTGCGGGACGATCGAATTTGTAAGAAAAAACCTTGACAAAATCCCCGTTTCGCCTATACTGTCAACGGATTAAACGGATTTGAACGGATTCTGTTTCACCTATCCGTTTCATCCGTTCAATCCGTTGACATAACTGGAGGACTAGGGTATGGAGCCGGTGACGCTGGAAATTCGAGATTTGCACGTCAACGTGGAAGGCAAAGCGATTCTCAAAGGCGTGAACCTTGTGGTGAAGCAAGGCGAAACACACGCGCTGATGGGGCCGAATGGCTCCGGCAAGAGCACGCTGTCGTACACGTTGATGGGGCATCCGCATTATGAAGTAACGCAGGGCGATATTCTCATTAACGGGGAGAGCCTTTTACCTCTGCCGCCCGACGAGCGCGCCCGGCGCGGCCTTTTCCTGGCGATGCAGTATCCTGTGTCCGTCCCCGGCGTGACGCTCAACACGTTCCTCCATGCGGCGACCAGCGCGATGCGCGGCTACAGCGACAAGGCGCAGCCCGGCGCGCGTGGACGGCTCAACGCGCATCTGATCCCCTTCCGTGAATTCCGCAAGGAGCTGAACGAAGATTTGGAGAAGCTCAAGATGGATCCCTCGTTCTTGCAACGGTATCTCAACGAGGGGTTCTCCGGCGGTGAGAAAAAGCGCGCCGAAGTCCTGCAAATGGCGCTGCTCAAGCCCAAGTTCGCCATTCTCGACGAGACCGACTCCGGCCTCGATATTGACGCGATCCGCATCGTCTCGGAGAACATCAACCGCTTGCAGCAGGAACTCAACATGGGCATCCTGGTCATCACGCACTACCAACGGTTGCTCAACTACATCTACCCGCAATTCGTCCACATCTTCTACGACGGGCGCATCTTCCAATCCGGCGATGCGAGCCTGGTGGATGTGTTGGAAGAGAAGGGCTACGATTGGGTCAAAGACGAAGTGGCGGCATTAAGGAGCTAATGTATGGCGACGCCGCACGATGACCTGCGCGATCTCAAACAACAGCAGCGGTACGACTTCAGGACCGAGATTGATTACGCGCACCAATCGCGGCGCGGTCTTGGTGAGGACGTCGTGCGCAGCATCTCCGCCCTCAAGAACGAGCCGCAGTGGATGCTCGATTTTCGGCTCAAGGCGCTGGACATCTTCAACCGTATGCCGATGCCCACCTGGGGTGTGGACCTGGGCGCGCTCGATTTCGAGGAATTCTACTACTTTATGCGTGCCGCCCCCGAAAAAGCGCGCACCTGGGACGACGTCCCCGACGCAATCAAAGACACCTTCGACAAATTGGGCATCCCCGAAGCCGAGCGCAAATTCCTCGCCGGCGTCGAAACCCAGATGGACTCCGAGGCGGTCTACAGCTCGCTCAAAGCCGAGTGGGAGAGGCACGGCATCATCTTTGTGGATATGGATACCGCCGTCCAGAAATACCCCGACCTCGTGCAGAAGTACATCAGCACCGTTGTTCCCATTGCCGACAACAAATTCGCTGCGTTGAACAGCGCCTTCTGGTCGGGCGGCAGCTTTGTCTACGTCCCGGCCGGTGTCAACGTCGAAATTCCCTTGCAGGCGTACTTTCGCATCAACGCGCAGAGTTTGGGGCAGTTCGAGCGAACAATTATTATTGTGGAAAATGGAAGTTCTGTACATTACATTGAGGGTTGTACGGCACCTCAATACACAACCGCCGCCCTCCATACCGGCGTCATCGAAATCTTCGTCGGCAAGGGCGCGCAAGCGCGCTACACGACGATTCAGAACTGGTCAACCAATGTCTATAACCTGGTGACGCAGCGCGCGGTGGTGGAAGAAGACGGCGCGATGGCCTGGGTGGACGGCAATTTAGGAAGTGGCATTACGATGAAATACCCCGCCGTCGTCCTCAAAGGCCCGCGCGCGCACGGCGAAATTCTCTCGATTGCCTTTGCCGGCGATAACCAGCATTACGACGCCGGCGCGAAGGCCATTCACCTGGCGCCGTACACGTCCTCGCTCATCACCTCGAAGTCAATCAGCAAGGGAAACGGGCGCGCCGATTATCGCGGGCTGGTGCGCGTGGCGAAGGGCGCGGTCGGCGCCCACTCCAAAGTGACCTGCGATGCGCTGCTGCTCGACCCCCAATCGCGCACCGACACCTACCCTTACATGGACGTGAACGAGGACGAGTCGCACATCGAACACGAGGCCACCGTCAGCAAAATCAGCGAAGATCAGCTCTTCTATCTGATGAGCCGCGGGCTGCCGGAGAAGAGAGCGGCAGCGATGATCGTCAGCGGCTTTTTGGAGCCGTTTGTGAAGGAATTGCCGATGGAGTACGCCGTCGAGTTGAACCGGCTGATCGATCTGCAAATGGAGGGTTCCGTCGGATGAACGCCGCCCAAGCATCCCCAGATTTTCCGGCTGTGAGCCTGCGCGACGTTGAGGCGCTGTCCGACTTGTATGCCGAACCCGACTGGATGCGCGCCGCTCGCCGCGACGCCTGGGCGCTGGCGCAGGAGATGCCACTTCCGCATCAGAAAGAAGAGGCGTGGAGGCGCACGCCGTTGCACCGTTTCCCGCTGGATTCGCTGCGCGTGGCGATAGCAAAACGCGCCCCTATTTCACCGGACGACCTTCCGCCGTGCTGGCATCACAATATGGCCCCCGAGAATCTGGTCTCCGGTACGCTCGTCCATTGTAACGACGCGAATTCTTACCAGACGATGCGCCCGGAGGATGTTCGCAGCGGCGTAATCTTTGACAACCTGCACCGCGCGCTGCACACCCACGGCGACTTGATCCGCCGCTATTGGATGCAAGGTCGCACCACGCGCCCCGACTTCAACAAGTTCACGGCGCTTCACGCGGCGCTGTGGCATGGCGGCACGTTCGTTTACGTCCCGGCGGGCGCACGGGTTTCTCGTCCGCTGCAATCGCTGGTGGCGTATGATGCCGACTCCGGCAGCGGTCTGCACCACACGCTCATCATCGCCGGGAAGGGCAGCCGCGTCTCGTTGATTCAGGACCGCGTCTCGCAGGAGCGCCAGCCTGAACTCAACCTCGAAATGGTCGAAATCTATGCCGAAGCAGGGGCTTTTGTCCGCTATGCCAGTTTTCAGCATTGGGGCGATAATCGCTATGCGTTGAGCGTGCAAGAAGCCAACCTCGCCCAGGACGCCAACTTTGTATGGGTCAATGGCGCACTCGGCGGGCGCATGAGCAAGGATTTCCTCACCACCTCGCTCAACGCGCCTGGTGCGCGGGTCCAGATGCACGGCTACACCTTCGCCGTGGGCGACCAGCACTTCGATCAGAGCACGTACCAACATCACCGTGCGCCCAACACGCATAGCAACCTGCTCTACCGCAACGTGCTGCGGGATCAAGCGCGCACCGTCTTCTACGGGATGATCCGCGCCGAGCAAGAGGCCGCCGGGATGGAAGGCTACCAGGCGAACAATAACCTGCTCTTGAGCGACGCGCACGCTCACTCGATCCCCGGCCTGGAAATCCGCTGCAACGACGTCCGCTGTAGCCACGGCTCCACCACCTCGCGCATCGATCCGCAGCAGTTGTTCTACTTGCAAGCACGCGGCCTGCCCGTCCGCGACGCCGAGGGCTTGATCGTGCAGGGCTTTTTGCGCTCAGCCGTGGAACGCGTCCCGCTTGCCTACATGCGCGACCGGCTGGAAGAGGAAATCATCCAGCGGTTCTGGGCAAATTCATGACCCTTGAGTTTGGGGCAACAAAAAACGGAACCCCCAGATAGACTCGCTCCGGACATCGCCGGGGAGAGTGGATAAACCACCTTCCTGCCTGATCTGGTCTTACGTTCCGCTTTCATGACCCATTATACTTTATTTATAGGAAGTGTAAAGCCCTTGTGAGGCGCTCGAATAGCATATTTTGCCGTACTAAAAGGTAGAAATCTGCTTCATCTGCTCAATCTGCTGACGGAAAAAAAGAGGCTGTTTATGGCTAAATCCACAATAGCCGCAGTCATCCTGGCCGCCGGAGGCTCCACGCGCTTCGGTGCGCCCAAGCAACTGCTGCCCTGGCAGGGACGCCCGCTCATTGCCCACGTCGCGGATATGGCGTGGATGGCGGGACTGTCGCCCGTCGTGGTGGTGGTGGGCGCGGAGGCCGAGCAGGTGACGCCGGCGTTGGCCGGACGCGAGGTGTGCGTGCTGCGCAATTACCGATGGCAAGAGGGGATGAGCACGAGCCTCAGCCTCGGTGTGGCGGCGCTGCCGTCCACAGTCGAAGCGGCGATCTTTTTGCCGGTGGACCAGCCTCTCGTGGACGCGCGCTTCTTGCGTTCGCTGGCGACGTACTGGCGGGAGCACAACGCCGGCATTGTCGTGCCGGTGGGGCGCGAGGAGCGCCGTGGCACGCCCGTGCTCTTCGCGCGGCGTTTCTTCCCTGAACTGGCACAACTCTCCGGCGATATTGGCGGGCGTGCATTGTTTGCGCAGTATGCTGATGAGCTCGTGACGATGCCCGTCGCCGATCCCGATATTCTGACCGACGTGGATACGCCCGCCGCCTACGAAGCTTTGCTGGCGCGACAGGCTACCTCCCTGGACTGGGGCGCGCTCAAGGGCGTGATCTGTGACATGGACGGCGTGCTCTGGCGCGGGGAGACGCCGCTGCCCGGCCTGCGCGACTTCTTCGCGCTGCTCGAATCACGGCATATCGGTTACGTCCTGGCGACGAACAACGCCAGCAAGACGCCGGAGCAATACGTCGAAAAACTGGTGCGCATGGGGGTGACGACCACGACCGAGCACGTGCTCAACTCCGCCACCGCCGCCGCCGACTATCTGGCGACACAGGCCGCGCCGGGCACGCCGGTGTATGCGATTGGCAGCGCCGGCGTGCGCGAGGCGCTGCGTTCGCACGGTTTTACGATTACCGACGGCGCGCCCGCCGATTACGTTTTTGTCGGTTGGGACCGTGACCTGACCTGGCAAAAACTGGCGACGGCGACGTTGCTCATTCGGGGTGGCGCCGGTTTCATCGCCACCAACCCTGACCGCACGTTTCCGATGGAAAATGGCCTGGTGCCCGGCAACGGTGCGCAAGTCGCGGCGTTAATCACCGCCACCGACGTCACGCCGGTGATGGCCGGCAAGCCCGGCCCGCTGCTTTACGAGCGGGCGCTGGCGCGCATGGGAACGTCACCCAAAGCAACGCTTGTTATCGGCGACCGGCTCGACACGGACATCCTGGGCGGTCTGCGCCTGGGGATGCCAACGGCGTTGGTGCTCTCCGGCATCACGCAAGCGGATGAACTGCCCGCCTCGCCGATCCACCCGGATGTGGTCTTCGACGACCTGGCGGCGCTGGTGCGGGCCTGGGCTATGGTAAGTTAATTTTTCATCAGCAGATTAAGCAGATGAAGCAGATTGTTTGTTGGCAAAGGAAAAAATCTGCTCAATCTGCTTAATCTGCTGACAAAAAGAGGGAATGATGGCAAAACCGAACTTATATGATTTGGATCTACCTGCGCTGGAAGCGTTATTGGGGACGTGGGGCGAGCCGCGTTATCGCGCCAAACAGATATGGGAGTGGCTGTATCGGCATCTGGTCACCGATGTGGCGCAGATGACGTCGCTGCCGAAGGCGCTGCGCGAGCGATTGACCGCGGAGACCGAGCTGTACGTGCCGCGCGTGCTGGCGCGCCAGGAATCCCTCGACGGCGAGACGCGCAAGGACTTGCTGGAACTGCGTGACGGCCAATCCATCGAAGTCGTGCTGATGCGTTACATCGAGCGACGCAGCGCCTGCATCTCGACGCAGGTGGGCTGCGCCGTCGGCTGCCAGTTTTGCGCTACCGGACAGATGGGCATCAAGCGCAACCTGACCAGCGGGGAAATCGTCACGCAGGTACTGCACCTGGCGCGCGAACTCGATGCGCAAGGCCAAAAACTGACCAACGTGGTGCTGATGGGCATGGGCGAGCCGTTCTTGAACTACAACAACACATTGGCTGCCCTTCGCACGCTCATTCACCCCGGCGGCTTTGAAATGGGCCAGCGGCGTATCACGCTCAGCACCTCCGGGATCGCGCCGGCGATCCGCCGGTTTGCCGACGAGGATTTGCAGGTCAACCTGGCGGTTTCGCTGCACGCTGCCACCGACGCGCTGCGCAACGAACTGATGCCGATCAACCGCAAGCACAACTTGAACGAGCTTTTCGGCGCAATCGGCGATTACCTGACGAAGACCAATCGCCGTGTCACCTTCGAGTGGGTGTTGATTGACGGCGTCAACGACACACCGGAACAAGCTGAGGCGCTGGCGGCGCGCACGGCGGGAATGCTCATTCACGTGAACCTCATCCCGCTCAATCCTACCGCCGGGTATGCCGGTCAGCCGTCTTCTGAAGAGCGCATTGAAGCCTTCACCCAGATTTTGGAGCGCCGCCATGTCCCTTTTACCCTGCGGCTGCGGCGCGGCATTGATATCCAGGCCGGCTGCGGTCAACTGCGCGCCCGAACAACGTAAATCGTCAGGAAAGCGTCAGGTTCACGTCAAGCATATAAAACGAAAAATAGTATAGTAAAGATAGATGTGGTCGGGGGCCGCAGACAATAAGGATTCTCCTCCTTCTGATGCAGCCGGGGGTTTTGGGACGCCCCCGGTTTTGCATTCCTAAAATAGGATAAAAAACCTGACAGGTTGTGCGAACGATGTTCGCCAAAGACCTGTCAGGTTTTTTATTGCCAGTTTTTATCGCTTGCCTCATTCGCCATCCGTGATAGACTATCTGCCAGTTGGGAGGTAGTATGGCACAAGCACTCTATCGCAAGTGGCGTCCACAGACCTTCGCCGACGTGGTCGGGCAGGAGCATATCGTGCGCACGTTGCGCAACGCCCTGCAAACCGGGCGTTTGCATCACGCTTACCTGCTCGCCGGGCCGCGCGGCACGGGCAAAACGACGACGGCGCGCCTGATTGCGAAGGCGGTCAATTGCCTGTCGCCGATGGCGGAACGTCCCTGCGACCACTGTGAAATCTGCCGCGCCATTGCCGATGGGCGGCTGATGGATTTGATCGAGATCGACGCCGCTTCCAACACGGGTGTAGACAACATCCGCGAGTTGTTGGAGAAGGTGGGCTTCCGGCCCACGCAGGCACGCTTCAAAGTCTACGTGGTCGATGAGGTGCACATGCTTTCCACGGCGGCGTTCAATGCGCTGCTCAAGACGTTGGAAGAGCCGCCGGAGCACGTCATCTTTGTGCTGGCGACCACCGAAGTACACAAAATCCCGGAGACGATTCTTTCGCGCTGCCAACGTTTCGAGTTCCGGCGCATCCCGTTGACGGGATTGGTGAAGCAGTTGCAGACCATTGCCACTGCCGAGGGGATCGAGGCGGAACCGGAGGCGCTGGATTTAATCGCGCGGGCCGCCACCGGCAGTATGCGCGATGCGATCAGCTTGTTCGACCAGATGGCGGCGGGCGGCGCGGTGACGGCGGATTACGTGCGGCTGATGCTCGGCGCGGAACGGCGCGAGGTGGTGCAATCGTTGCTCCAGGCGTGGCTCGACGGCGACCTGAACCGCGGATTGCACGTCATCAACGAGGCGGTGGACAGTGGCGCAGATCCCCGCCAACTCGCGCGGCAGACCGCCGACTTCTTCCGCGGGTTATTGTTGATGCGCGTGGGCGCCGGCGAATCGTGGACCGACCCCACTGCCGAAGAGCGCCCGCGCCTGGAAGCGATGGCAAAGCAAGCGCAGCCGGAGCGGTTGGTACAGGCCGTACAACTGTTCAGTGAAGTGGCATCCGAGCGGCGTACCGGTTGGCAGCCGCAACTGCCGCTGGAACTGGCTTTCGTCGAGGCGACGCTGCCGCCGTCAACTGTCCCGTTATCTGCACCGGCAGCGCCTGCAGGCCAAGCGCCGCCAATGGTCCAGGCATCCGTGCCGCAGACCCCGGTATCGAGTGCGCCGCCGGCCACAATGTCACCGCCAGCAGTGCGTCGCGCTCCGGCGCGCGCGGTGACAACGCCGGCCTCTCTGCGAGAGCCGTCTACGCCAGGGCAGAGTAGCCAGTCTCCCAAAATGGTAACCGGTGGTGTCGCTTCGGTGGGCGTCGATACGGCGCTCTATGCTGCGGTCAATGAACGCTGGCGAGATGTGGTGGGACAGTTGCGCCCGGTCAATCTGGGCGCTTTTTTGCGCGATGGGCGTCCGTTGGGAGTGGACACGGATGGGTTCCTGGTGGTGGGATTCCAGCACGCGCTGCATCGCAACAACGTTGACAAGGAGTCCAACCGCGGTATTGTGGAAGCGCATCTTTCGCAGATGTTTGGGCAGCGGATTCTGGTACGGTGCGTGATGGAGAAAGAATGGCAGCCCGGCGCGGCGCCGGCACAACCCGGTACGACGCCAAAACCCACGGCGCCATCGCGCGCCAAAACCGCACCGGCGGTGGTTCCGCCGCCCCCGGAACCGCCGGACTCGTTCGCCGATGAGGAGTTGATCCGGCGAGCCAGGGAAGAGTTGGGTGCGGAAGTCAGGATAGGTGAATAATTCCACAACGGATGACGCAGATTTTGTCCGTTAGAATCTGTTGAGATGTTTTAGGAGGAAAATGATGAAAGGTGGTAAAGGTGGTGGGCGGGTGATGCCCCGTGGGGGAATGAATCCCAACGATTTGATGCGTCAGGTGCAGAAGATGCAGCAGGAGATGGAGCGCATCCAGAGTGAGACCGTTCAGGAAGTGATCAATGTCACTTCCGGCGGCGGGATGGTTCAGTTGGCGATCACCGGCGGATTGGAAGTGCAGAGTATCAAGATTGCGCCGGAAGTTGTCGATCCGGAAGATGTGGAGATGCTGCAAGACCTGATCGTGGCTGCGGTGAACGAAGGCATTCAAAAGGCGCAGGCGTTGATGTCGAACCGTATGAGCGCGCTGACCGGGGGATTGGGCATTCCCGGCATATAGTGTATGCACACTGCGGCGATTCCTGCTTCCGTCGTTGAATTAACCGAGACGTTCTCCGCGCTGCCGGGCATTGGGCCAAAGACGGCGTCGCGCCTGGCGTTTTTCTTGTTGCGGGGCAAGTCGGACCTGGCGCTGCGCCTGGCCGAGGCGTTGAAGGGGCTGGTCGAACGCACGCGCTTCTGTTCGATCTGCTACAACGTAACCGAGGCCGATCCCTGCCCGATTTGCGCGAATCCGGCGCGCAACCAGCGCGTGGTCTGTGTGGTTGAAGAACCATTAGATTTGCTGGCGTTGGAGCGCACGGATCAATATCACGGTGTCTATCACGTTCTGCACGGCGCGCTCTCGCCGATGGAGGGGGTCTTCGCCGAGGATTTGCGCATCAACGAGTTGGAAGCGCGCATCCGGCGCGGTGAGGTGGAAGAGGTCATTCTTGCCACCAACCCCACCAGCGAAGGCGATTACACGGCGGCCTATTTGTTGCAGCGGTTGAAGCCCCTGGGCGTGCGTATCACGCGCCTGGGCCGGGGACTGCCAATGGGCGGTGATCTGGAATATGCGGACGCGGTGACGCTCATGCGCGCCCTGGAATCCAGGCAGGAGTTGTAAGATGCGCAATACCTGGAATCTCGATATCCGGTGGGGATGGATCATCGGGCTTGTGATCGTCGCCGTGCTTATCGCGGTAACAGTCGCGCTCGTTGTCACCGCGTTGATGCTTCCGGTCACAATCTGGACGTTTTTGATGGGCGTCGGCGCAGTCGGGGCACTGGTCCTCATCATTCGGCTGATTTATCAACTGTGGGGATTGATCAACGCCGTCTACGAGATGGATCGCAACGCGGTCGTCATCCGCTGGGGCGGCGTTCAGCATCAGATTCCAATGGCTTCGGTGCAGTCCGTTTTACAGGGGACGGATGTGACCGGATTACGCATGCAGCCGGGGTTTCGGTGGCCGGGTTACTTTGTCGGCCTGGGTGAGGCTGCGAATGTTGGGCCGATCCTGTTCTTTGCCACGCGGCCTTTGCCGGAGCAGATTATCATCCGCACAGCAGGGATGGCTTATGCGATTTCGCCCAAGGACCTGGAAGAGTTCTTGCAGGCATTCCGTGAGCGGCTGGATATGGGACCGACACAGGAGGTGGAGGAATCTTCCAAACACCCTGGCTTTCTCGATTGGGTAATCTGGCAGGATCGATTAGGGCTGAGTGTGTTGCTCGGCAGTTTGTTGCTCCTTGTCCTGCTCGTAGGCGTGCTCTGTTGGCGCTACCCCTCTCTGCCGTCGGAGATTGTGCTGCGGTTTGACCCCGCAGGGGAAGCCCTGCTGGTGGCCGAGGCTGCGCGCATCTTCTACCTGGCGTTGCTCGGCGTCATTTTCCTGGTGATCAATGGCGGGTTAGGGCTGTTGTTATATCATCGTGACCGCACGGCCACCTATTTCCTCTGGATGGGCTTGCTGGCGGTGCAGGGCGGTTTGTGGGCGGCGGTGGTTTCTATTTTGATGCGACAATGATACGATTAGCGGCATTCGACCTGGACGGAACGTTGATGGGGACGGATCAAAAGATTCGTCCCCGTGTGCTTGAGGCGGTGAGGTGCGCTCAGGCGCAGGGTGTTATCGTCACCCTGGCAACCGGGCGGATGTTCACCGCGACGGAACGCTTCGCCCGCGAATTAAATGTGACCGCGCCGCTTTTGTGCTATCAGGGCGGGTGGATTCAGGCGCTCGACGGGCCGGTGTTGCGGCGGATTGTGTTGCCGGTCACGGTAGCGCGTGCGGCGATTGCGCTAGGTGAAGCGGAAAGTTGGCACACCTTGTTGTACGCCGATGGACAGCTTTTCGTCCGCGAGTTTTTGCATCCGGTAGCTTTTTACGATGCGCTCTTGGGTTCTGGTGTGATCGTGGGGGAACCCTGGGAAGCAATCCTCGCGGCGCACGAGGTGGATAAGGTGTTATACGTTGCCCAACCGGAGCATATCCCGGCGATGGCGGACAGGTTGCAGGCGCGCTTTAGCGGGCTGGCGGAGATTGTGCGTTCGCACGCTCGGTTCATCGAAGTGGTGCCGCCAGGGGTAAGCAAAGGCTCCGCGTTGGCCTGGTTGGCGCAGCATTACGGTGTAGCGCGGGAAGAGGTACTGGCCGCTGGCGACCAGGAGAACGACATCACGATGATCGAATGGGCTGGCGTCGGCGTGGCGATGGGCAATGCAACGCCGGCGGTGCAAAAGGTTGCCGATTGGATCGCGCCGCCGGTAACCGAAGATGGGGCGGCGACGATTTTGGAACGGTTTGTCCTCAACGGGAGTCACCCTTGAGCACCTCACTGCCGGGCGCCCCGATTCTTTCCGTGCGCAACCCCACGGCCATTGCGCGGGCGGTTGAATTGCTCCAGGCCGGGCAAATTATCATTATTCCCACCGATACCGTTTACGGGATTGCCGTTCTTCCCGATAAAACCGAGGCGATTGCGCATCTTTACGAAATACGCAACCGTGAACCAGAACCTGCCTCCCCATTTCTGATGGCCCGCCCGGAGTACCTGGACGTTTTGGCGCGTCCGACCCGCGCGGCGCAGCGCCTGGCCCGCGCCTTCTGGCCCGGTTTACTGACGCTGATTCTGCCGTCCAATCCCCACATCAACCCGGCGTTGCGCGCTTCCCCGGTCGCCTTGCGTGTGCCCAATTTCCCTATGCTGTTACCGCTCTTCGACGCCGTCGGTGGTTTCTTGTTTGCGACCGGCGCGGTTTGTTGCGGGGAAGGGCCGGCCATTACCGCGCCCGAAGCAGCAAAACTTTTCGGCGATGAGGTGAGCCTCATTCTGGACGGTGGGCGCGCGCCTTTCGGCATCCCCTCCACCATTGTGGATTGCATCCCCGATCCGCCGGAGATTCGGCGGCGCGGCCTCATCCCGGAGGAAAAAATTTGGGAGGTAGTGGGCATTACGCCGCCGCACGAAGTCGCGTGAAACGCCGGTACGTCGGTGCGTGTCTTGTGATTCTGCTCGTGGCGACCGGCCTGCGCTTCTATCGCCTGCATGCGCAATCGTTCTGGAACGACGAGGGCAACACCGCGCGGCTGGTCGAGCGCCCCGTCCCCCTGATCATCGAGGGGGCGGCCGGCGACATTCACCCCCCTGGCTATTACCTGCTGTTGCATGTGTGGCGCGCCTTCACCGGCGACTCTGAATTCGCCTTGCGCGCGTTTTCGGCGCTGTGCGGTGTGCTGACCGTGGCGGTGACGGCGGCAGTCGGGCAACGTGTTGGCGGACGGCGCACCGCACTCGGCGCGGCGCTCCTCGTGGCCGTCCATCCCCTCGCTATCTACTACAGCCAGGAAGCCCGGATGTACGCGCTGCTCGGCCTGGCCTCGGCATTGACGTTACTTTTGAGTCTAAAGTCAAAAGTCAAAAGTCGAAAGTCGAATTACTCCTTACTCCTTACTCCTTACTCCTTACTCCTTGCCCTCAGCATCGCGCTTGGCCTTTACACACAATACGCTTACCTCTTCGTATTGGTGGGGCTAAATCTCGCGTTTGGTGTTGATTGGCTGTTGCGGCGTCCGTGGAACTGGCGCGCCAGGGATTGGCGCGCGTTGTGGCGGTGGATCGCCGCGCACGCGCTGGGTGGATTGGCGTTTTTGCCGTGGGCGCCGATTGCGTTGGGGGCGAGTGGCTGGCGTCCGCCGGATTTGGACTCGGCGCGGGCTGCGCAAGAGATTGCGCGGGCGCTGCTCGTGGGAATCACGCTCCCGGCGGAAGGCGCTCCCTGGGCGATTATCTGCGGGGGGCTTCTGCTGGCGTTGGCGCTGCCGACGCACGCGCGTTCACGGTTCGGCGCGTGGGCGGCATGGGGGATGGCATTGGTCCCGCCGGCGCTGTTAGTCGTCCTCGGCCTCTATCGCCCGGCGTATCTCAAGTTTATGCTGGCTTCGGTCGCACCGTTAGCCGTGATCCTGGCCTTGCCGTTGGCGCGCGCGCAATCTTGGATAGGGAAAGCGCGCCATGGCATTGCCGGATTGCTCCTGCTGGCGCTGCTCTGGGCGCAATTGACCTCGCTGCAACACCTCTACGCTGATCCTGCCTACGCCCGCGACGATTACCGCGGTCTCGCGGCGCGCATCGCGGCGGAGGCGCGTCCCGGCGACGCGATCCTGCTCAGCGCGCCGAACCAATGGGAAGTCTTCACCTACTATTATCGGGGACCGCTGCCGGTGTATCCTGCACCTTACCGGCCTGATCCGTCCGTAGCCGCACAGTGGGTAGATGGGATTGTGGCAAAGCACACGCGGCTGTTTGTCCTCTATTGGGGCGACGCGGAATCCGACCCGCAGCGCCTGATCGAATCCTATCTGTCGTGCAATGCCTACAAAGCGGGGGATGCGTGGATCAGCATGGTGCGACTGGCGGTCTACGGGACAGGGGCTTTGCCGGACACGCCCACCACATCCCTGGACGCACGTTTTGGGGACTCGATTGCGCTCGAAGGGTACGCGCTGCCGGAAATCGCTTTTGCGCCTGGCGACGTCATCCCGCTGACGCTGTTCTGGCGCGCGGAAGTCATGCCGCCGGAACGCTACAAGGTCTTTGTTCACCTGGTCAATAGGGATGGAACGTTGGTCGCGCAGACTGACGCCGAACCGGGCGGTGGCTTTGCGCTCACGACGCTGTGGCAGCCAGGGCAATCCCTGACCGACCGGTATGGCGTACTCGTGCCGCCGGCCAGCGGGCCGGGGACCTATCGCCTTTGGGTGGGGATGTACGGCTTTTCCGGGGAGCGTCTGCCGGTGACTTTGAACGGCCAACCGTCCGGCGACGCGCTCCCGCTGACGACGCTTACCGTGACAGCACCGCGATAACCACCGGCACCGGCGTCAGCGAATCAATCTGCGCCACATTGGACATCCACAACCCCGATGACGCCCCGCCATCGAGGTTGAGCGCGGTATCTATGTTCAGGTCAGACGCCACGAGCCACGTTGCCAGCGTGTGCAGGCTGAAAAAGCCGCGCGGCGCGATTAGCAGCAGGATGCGTCCGCTGTCGTCCTGCGCGACCACCGTGCGGCGGGCCGGACGTCCGTCGTCGGCATCGGCGGGGAAGCCCATCACGCCGCCGGGTTTGACGAGCACGGGGAAACATTGCACCGCCTCGCGCAATGGCTCAGACGGATCGTAGGGCCAGGCGCGCAGCCAGCGCACGCTCGTCTCGCCCGTCCCCGTCACTGCAAACATTCCTGCGAAATCGCCATAGGGCGTCCCGAAGCGTTCGTGGTTGCTGATTGTCAGCCCCGTGACAATTTGCTCTTCCGTAAAATAGCCCCCGTTTACCACCAGGACCGCCCCGCTCTGCTGCGCCCAGGCGCTTACCAATGCGGGCGCGCCCGGCGCGTACAGCACGCGGAACACCACGGCGGTTGGGTCGAGACGGGTGACGGTCACACGCTCCACGTCGGTTCCGACGGCGACGTTGAGACTGCGCACCTCGATGCCCGGTTGGACGCGCTGCCAGCCGGTGTCTGCTGGGAGCGGCGTCGGTGTGGGCGGAATGATGGGCGTGGGCGTCGCTGTTGGCGTCGGCGTGAGGGTAGGCGTGGGCGTCGGCCATGGGGTGAACAGCGGCGCGTTACACGCCAGTACTAACAACATTCCGCTGAATAGAACTGTCGCCAGCCATTTTTTGGTCATGACCGCTATCATACCGCAGATTTGGGATTTGTGGTTTTCGTTGGCTTGACAACTATTTCGCTTATGGCATAATTTCATTACAAAGGCGTTGATGGAGACGAGTACGTGCGGGAAGCCGCTTCAGCGAATTCGGGGCAGTGTGAGCCGAGTGCAAGAACCCGCGCAGAAAATCCCTCCGGAGCCGCCCACTGAACAGTTTGGGTAGTCAATTAGTCGTTAGTCTGGTAGTCGATTAGTCGAATGACGATTTGCCTACACGACTAAAGACTACAAGACTCTCTGACTAAGTAAGTAGAGCCGGGTTTGCCGCCCGTTACCACGGCGCGACGGTGATGGCCGTCGAATGAGAGGTTCCGCGTTGGGCGGGACAATCAGGGTGGTACCGCGAGAGCTTGAGAAACACGCTCCCGTCCCTGTGGGGATTGGGGGCGTGTTTGTGTTATGGTGTTTTCTGACAAGATGAGTACACTTCCAACCATTCCCATTCAATCGCGTCTTCCCAGGCGGGATGACCAGGCAAGTCGCCGCGTTCGATTTTGGCGCGGAGGTCTGCGGCAGAGCGCACGTTGTACTGGGCTTGCAGGTTGGCGATATCCAGGTTCACGGTGTGGATTTCGATAGGGTCATTCTTGTGCATTGAAAACCTGATCGAAGAATTGCTCTTTGTTCAGCGCCTTTTGCCAGGCTTGATGACGGAGGACCGAGTCCATACGTGGGGGGCGGGGCAGGGTCAAGAAGCGCGCGGTTTCAATCGGGCCGAGTGCGGTCAGAAGCGCTTCGATTACGTAGGGCAATAATTCTTCCACTGGAAGATAGATGAGGTCTTTTTTCGAGATTGGCATCTGCGTTTTAGACATTCAGTTGCGACCTTACAAATTGAAGAAATTCGCGTAATGCCGTTTCAGGATCGTCGGAGATTGAGCTAGGTTCGATTGCATCTTCTGTACCGTTGTGGAAATGTTTAGGGAACGTCGGTATATGCGGATGGTCTGGTGCGTTGTCGTGACGGTGAAGTAATCCCCGCGCGGCGCGTTGTTCCCAATGATAGGAATAGCGCATTAGATTAGGACTACACCAGACATCAACGAACGTTTCGTCCCGGACGAAAAGGCGTAGTTTCAGGGGAATGGCGGCGCGGCGGTAAATGAGCTGGTGGTGAGTGACGATATCGTTGAACTCAGTGAGCGCGATATGCGTCAATGTTTCATAGATCATCATTGCTCAAGCGCATCCAAAAGCGATTGCAAATGGTCAAGATAGGCTTCCAGTTGTTCCCATTCTATCGCTTCTTCCCAGGCCGGATGACTGTAGATCTCGCCGCGTTCAATGCGGGTGCGCAAAGCCGCAGAGGAACGTGCGCCGTAGCGGTCCTGTAAATCGGCGATATCCATTTGCACGATGCGCTTTTCACGGTCCAGGAACGAAGCCAAACTGCGTTGGATAAGTTCCTCTGGCGAAAGACGCAGTTGTTGCGCGATTGTATTGACTGAAACGGTCATTGTTACCTCCTTAACGAGGTTTTGTTCTTATCATTGATTATATCACGGCTGAGGAGAAAAAGCATGTTCAAACCAGTACAAACTCAAGTCGATTTCATCGCACAAGAACACGAAATGCTGGACTTTTGGGAAAAAACCCAGGCATTTCAAAAACTGAACGCTTTGCGCCAGGGCGCGCCGCGTTGGTCATTTATTGACGGCCCGATTACCGCGAACAATCCAATGGGCGTGCATCACGGCTGGGGCCGGGCGTACAAAGACCTCTGGCAGCGTTACTGGGCGATGCGCGGGTATCAGGAGCGCTACCAGAACGGCTTCGATTGCCAGGGCCTGTGGGTGGAGGTGGAGGTCGAGAAGGAAAAGGGCTTCAAGTCCAAGCACGATATCGAAACCTACGGCCTGGCGCCGTTCGTGCTGGAGTGCAAAGCGCGCGTGCTGCGGCAGGCCGCCAAGCAGACGGAGCAATCGATCCGCCTGGGGTACTGGATGGATTGGAACGACCCCGATACGCTGCGCACGATGGCCGAGAAGCTGCTCGAAAATCCGGCGCAAGAGATGACGATCAACGGCCCCGATGGCCCCGTCACCGATAGCGTCGAGCGATTGGTGGGCCGCCTGGGATCGCCGGAAGTGGGTGGATCGTACTTTACTTTCGCCACCGAGAACAACTATACGATCTGGACGTTCCTCAAGAAGGTATGGGAGCGTGGCTGGCTCTACCGGGGCCACGACGTAATGCCGTGGTGCCCCCGCTGCGAGACCGGCATCAGCCAACACGAGATCGTCACCGATGGCTACCGCGAGTTGACGCACGATGCGCCGGTGGTGCGGTTTCCGTTGCGGGCAGGATCCCCCCCCTCAGTCCCCCCCACGGGGGGGGAGGAGAGCCGGGAGGCGCTGCTCGTCTGGACGACGACGCCGTGGACGCTCACCAGCAATGTCGCCGCCGCTGTGGGACCGGAGCTAACTTATGTGAAAGTCAAGACGCAGGACGGTTGGACGTACTATCTGGCCGAGGGCACGCTGCCCAACGTCATCAAGGGCAAGCACGAGGTGCTTGGCCGGCTCAAGGGCGCGGAGATGATCGGGTGGGAGTACGACGGTCCCTTCGATGAGCTGCCCGCCGTGCAGGCAATGAACGTCCCCGCGTTCCACCGGGTCATCCCCTGGGACGCCGTCGGCGAGGTCGAGGGTACGGGCATCGTTCACATCGCGCCGGGCTGTGGCGCGGAGGACTTCGAGCTGGGCGAAATCTATGGCTTGCCCGCGCTCGCCCCGCTCACCGAGAATGGTGCGTTCCTGGAAGGTTTCGACTGGCTCACCGGACGTGATGTTCACGCGGTCGCCCACGACATCTTCCACGATTTGGAGGACAGGGGCAAGCTCTATCGCGTGGACAGTTACACGCACCGCTACCCGGTCTGCTGGCGCTGCGACACGCCGCTGGTCTTCCGGTTGGTGGACGAGTGGTTTATCAATATGGGCGAACTGTACGACAAGCCCCGCGAGGAAGTCACGGCGGAGGAGAAGGCCCGCAGTTTGCGCTACCAGATTATGGATGTGGTGGATCAGATTCAGTGGATTCCCGAATTCGGCTACGCCCGCGAGATGGACTGGCTGCGCAACATGCACGACTGGATGATCTCCAAGAAGCGCTACTGGGGCCTGGCGCTGCCGATTTGGGTCTGCGAAAATAAAGATTGTGAGCACTTTGAGGTGCTCGGCGATGAGGATGAACTGCGCGCGCGCGCCGTCGCCGGGTGGGACGTCTTTGAAGGACACACGCCCCACCGTCCGTATGTGGACGCGATCAAAATTGCGTGTCCCAAGTGTGGCGGAACGATGTCGCGCATTGCCGACGTGGGCAACCCCTGGCTCGACGCGGGCAGTGTGGCGTATTCCACTACCCGCTACCGCACCGACCGCGACTACTGGAAGCAGTGGGTACCTGCCAACTGGATCAGCGAGTCGTTCCCCGGACAGTTCCGTAACTGGTTCTACAGTCTCATCACGATGAGCACCGTTTTCGAGCATATCCCGCCGACGAAGATCGTCCACGGCTACTCGACGTTGTTCGCGGAAGACGGACGCCCAATGCACAAATCGTGGGGCAACGCCATCTGGTTCGATGACGCTGCGGAGAATATGGGCGTGGACACGATGCGCTGGCTCTTCATGAACCAGCCGCTCGACCAGAACCTGCTCTTCGGCTATCACCGCGCCGACGAGACGCGCCGCCGCTTCATCATCCCGCTGTGGAATACCTACGCCTTCTTCGTCACTTACGCGCGCATTGATGAGTGGGAACCACCTGCCGAATTGCTGAACAATCCATCGAAGTATGAAGAAGGCCAGCCTGAACTCTCATCCCCCTGGACGAAGGCTGCAACGCCCACCGTACTGGATAAGTGGATCATCGCCCGCCTGCGCGAGACGGTCGTCGCCATGACGGAAGGGTACGAGACCTACATTCCCCTCAAAGTCGCACAGCCTGCCGAGGCGTTCCTGGACGATCTGAGCAACTGGTACGTCCGCCGCAGTCGGCGCCGCTTCTGGGCCGCGCGCGGAGCGAGTGCCACGTCCGACGCCGACAAAGAGGCCGCTTACCAGACGCTCTACACCGTGCTGACCACGTTTGCCAAGCTGCTCGCGCCGGTGCTGCCGTTTATGACGGAGGTAATGTATCAGAATCTCGTGCGCGCCGTGGATGCGACTGCGCCGGAAAGCATTCACCACTGCTTGTTTCCGGTTGCCGCGCCGCTTGATGCGGCGGAAGCCTCGTTGACTGAGGCGATGGCAGCGGTTCGTCAGGCCGCGACGTTGGGCCATTCTGTGCGCGCCGGCAACAACCTCAAAGTGCGTCAACCCCTGCGCCAGGCGCTCATCGCCGCCGATCCGCGCCGCCGCGAGGCGTTGAGCCAGTTGCTCGATCTGCTGGCCGACGAACTGAACGTGAAGGACATCGCCTTTGTCGCCGAAGAGGGGGAGCTGGTCGAATACAAGCTGTTGCCGCTGAATCGCGTGCTCGGCCCGAAGTTTGGGCAGCGTTTCCCGCTCATCCGCAAGGCGCTGGAGAAGGTGAATGCTGCGCGCGCCGTCGCCCAACTGCACGCCGGGGAGTCGCTGACGTTGGCGTTGGAAGACGGCAGCGAGGCTGTACTCAACCCGGACGAAGTCCTGGTGCAGAGCCACGCACGCGAAGGTTATGGCGTCGCCGGGGAAGGCGGGCTGGTGGTGGCGCTGGACACCGTCGTCACGCCGGAACTCGAGCAGGAAGGGCTGGCCCGCGAAATCGTGCGCCGCGTGCAGGATCTGCGCAAGCAGGCGGATTACCAGCTCACCGACCGGATCGTCGTCCAATACAACGCGAGCGGCGCGCTGGCGGAGGCGATTGCCGCGCAGCGCGAAATGATCGCCAGTGAGGTGCTCGCGGATGCGCTCGAAGCCGTCGCCTCGCCCACCGGTGACAAAGTGCTCGAAGACACGGTGGATGACGCGCCGCTTATCTTGGCGGTCAAGCGGGTCGCCTAGCGTTTGCCGAACGAGGAATTAGGATATAAAATAGTTGGGTAGCGCGAGCGTAATCAAACTGCTGTCAGGTAGACCGTGCTTGATGACATTCTCAACAGGAATGATAACTTGGATATAGAGCACATTCGCCAACGTGTACAAGCTGGACATTACCTGGTCAAAAGCCACGCCGTGCAACACGCGCTCAAAGAAGGCTTTGCGCGACAGCACATTGAAGAAGCCATTCTCACGGGCGAAATCATTGAAGAGTATCCTGATGCGCAAAGAATGTTGATTTGTGGACAAGCCACGCTGAATCAAGGTTTTAAGACATACTTGCATACAGTGTGCGAGTATGCGGATCCGGTGTATGTAGAAATTGTGACGGTCTATATACCCGACTCCCGTCAATGGGAAAATCCGCCTGTACGCCGTAAAAGAAAGCGATAAGATGATGACCAATGCACAAGCTATACCCACTTGCGGGGAACACCAGCAAGCCAAAGAATGGCGCTCGATCACATTTGAATATACCGAGCAGGATATTACCGTGCGTATTCCGAATGTCTATGCTTGGGTATGTCCCACTGATGGGGAAGCCTCATTTACCCCTGAGACAATGGATGAACTGATCGTAACGGTACGAGAACTGATCGCGGCAGCCCGCCGGGCTAGGGCGCAACGTTCGGTTTTTACCGAATATTGGGTTTCCGTAGGTCAAAGGGCGGCCGTCTAAACTGCGTCCGCCGCCGAACATCACTTGTTTAAACGTATGCGTGATTTACGGGCCTTGCGCGAAGGTTGGGATACGGTCGAAGCAGACGAAATCCGCCTGTTGCGGCAATTGACCGTTCAGGAGAGTGTGCGGCAATGGCTCGCCTTGCAGCGCGCGTTCGAACCGCAATTGCAGGAAACGGAAGCCCTGTTTGGCCCGGCGCGGCGGGAGGCTCTGGCGGAATTGCAGGCCAGGTTGCGGCGTTTCGCGGAATGGCAGAAAGAGCATGGAGAATCTATTACAATCCCTGCGGATGCTGCAACAGCGTCTGAATGATGCCGGCATCCTCTCGATTGTCATTGGAGGTGTTGCCGTCGCCGTGTGGGGTGAGCCGCGCCTCACACGCGATGCTGACGTGAAGGTGTTGCTGGAACGCGATGATGCCGACCGCTTGCTGTCTGTACTCGCGTCTGACTACACATCGCTACTTCCTGATCCGCACCAGGCCTTGCGGCGACAAGCTATGGTGTTTGTGCAAGACCCATGGGGGACGCGGTTGGATATCTTGTTAGCCGACACGCCCTACGATGTGCTTGCTATTCAGCGCGGGCGCGATATCGAAGTGCAGCCGGGGGTGACGATTCGGGTGTGTAGCCCGGAGGATTTGGTGATTTACAAGCTCATCTCGACGCGCTTGCGCGATCACGAGGATGCTCAAGGTGTTATTCACCGGCAAGGCACAAATCTGGACGATAAATATGTGCTCAATTGGCTGCGCCAGTTTGAGCTATCGCTTGATGATTCTACGCTCGTCGCCGAATATAAACGGCTGCGTAGAATTTGATCGTTTCACCGTAGCGAGTCCTCCCAGAGGTAATGCCTTTGGGAGGATTTTCTTATCAACACAAGGACAATTAGTACTTGCCGCATTGCAGGAAATCCCGTACACTGTTCCGTAATCTGTTAAGGACAGCTATCAGCGTTCAGCTATCAGTTTTCAGCAGCTTTTCAGGCTGATAGCTGAAAGCTGAAGGCATTATAGGAGAGAGCTTATGGATACACTAACGCTGGCCGCCGGACTTCACGAACAACTCGTCGCCTGGCGGCGCGATTTTCATATGCACCCGGAGTTGGGATTGGAAGAACGCCGCTCGGCGGGGATTATCGCCGAGATTTTACGGGGATTGGGCTATCGCGTACAGGAAGGCGTGGCAAAGACCGGCGTGGTGGGACTGCTGGAAAACGGCCCTGGCCCGGTAGTGATGAGCCGTGTGGATATGGACGCGCTGCCGATCCAGGAAGCCAACGACGTCCCCTACGTCTCGCAGAACCCAGGTTGTATGCACGCCTGTGGACACGATGCACACATGGCGATCGGCCTGGGCGTTGCCACACTGATGGCGCAGCACCGCGACGCCTGGCGGGGCACGCTCAAGCTGATTTTCCAACCCGGCGAAGAAGGGGCAAACGGCGCCGCTTTGATGATTGAGGATGGGGTGTTGGAGAATCCCCGCCCGGATGTGGCGCTCGCCGTCCACGTCTGGAACAAGAACCCGGTGGGCACTTTCGGTGCGACTGCCGGCCCGGTGATGGCGGGGGCTGAGTCGTGGAAGGCTAAGATTGTCGGCAAGGGCGGCCACGGCGCGATGCCCGAACAGACGGTGGACCCGATTGTGACCGCCGCGCTTATCGTGAGCGCGCTGCAAACCGTCGTCAGCCGCAACGTGAGCGCGCTGGATACCGCCGTGGTCACGGTGGGCGCGCTGCTCAGCGGCGACGCCTTCAACGTGATCCCCGATTCCGCCGAACTGCGAGGCACAATCCGCACCTATAACCTGCAAACGCGCGATATGGTAATCCGGCGCGTGCGCGAAATCATCGAGGGCACGGCGCGGATGATGGGCGCAGAAGCGACAGTCGGGCTGTACCCGCTCACTCCTCCGCTGGTCAACGATGCAAAAGTGACGGCGCTGGTGCGTGACGTCGTCGTTGATTTATTCGGCGCGGACGCGCTTAAGAGCGACGTGCGGACGATGGGCAGCGAGGATGCCGCGTTCTTCTTGCAAGAAATTCCCGGCTGCTTCATCTTTGTCGGCTCCGGCTTTGCCGACCGCGAAGCGCCCGCGCATCACAACGCTCACTTCGACATCGACGAACGGGCGCTGGTCAATGGCGTGGCGGTGGTGGTAGAGGCGTTATGCCGGTTGATGGGATAGAACGATGCCACAACAAGGACCCCTACAATGGCTGGACGGTGAAGGCTGGCTGGTCCTGCTCGGCGGCGGCGACGTGGCGCGCGGCGAGACCGATGTAGCAGATGCGCAGTTGCTGAGCGTCGTCAACCTCGACCGCCCGATGGTGGTACTGCTCTCCGATGGCACGAGCGAAGAGGCCGACGCGATCCTCGAACACTACACGTTGCTCGGCGGTCCGGGCGGCGAAGCCTTCACGCTCGCGGAGATGACGCGCGCCGAATTGGAAACCCCGAAATTCCTCACCCTGCTCGAAGAGGCCGGCGTTCTGTATCTCGGCGGCGAAAATCCGCTGCCACTCGTGCGCAATCTGTACGGGACGACGGCGTTGGCGCACATCCTGCGCGGGTTTGGCACGTTGCAGGGCCTCACACTCGTCGGCAGTGGGGGCGGCGCGGTCGCGTTGGGCACGTGGGCGATTGGCCCCGCGCCGCAGTATTTACAGGCGCAGGGACTGGGGCTGTTGCAGAACGCGGTGATCGTGCCGCACTTCACGCGCACGGAGGACTCTGTGGTGCTGCGTTGCCTCTCGCAGCTTGGGCCGGGATTGCTCGGCCTGGGCGTCCCCAACGGCACGGCGCTGGCCTTCGGTCCGCAAGGTCAGGTCGAGACGTGGGGCACGGGGCAGGTGACGGCGGTGGTGAGCGCGGGTGGGTAAAGTTGTTTTTTGACAGGATTAACAGGATTTTAGTCTGCTTTGGAGCCTAAACATCACCACGAATCTTCACGAATTTCCACTAATTCTGATTCCCATTCGTGAAAATTCGTGTAGATTCGTGGTTTATCTTTTTAGGAGACGTCGGTGCTTGCGCACTCCAGGCCAGCATGAAAATGGCGTTCCGACTACAAGACTAACGACTATGCGACTATTTTCGAAGGAGGGTGATATGGGCAAAAACATCGTTCAGAAAATCTTGGATGCGCATCTCGTTTCCGGGGAACCGGTTCCCGGACAAGAGGTCGCTATTCGCATTGACCAGACCTTGACGCAGGACGCGACGGGCACGATGACGTATTTGCAGTTCGAGGCGATGGGGCTGGATGCGGTCAAGGCGGAGTTGGCGGTCAGTTACGTGGATCACAACACGATCCAGATTGGCTTCGAGAACGCCGACGATCACCGCTATCTGCAAACCGTCGCGGCGAAGTACGGCATCATCTTCAGCCGCGCGGGGAACGGCATCTGTCACCAGGTGCACCTGGAGCGTTTCGGACGGCCCGGCAAGACGCTGCTCGGCGCGGACAGCCACACACCCACGGGCGGCGGCGTGGGGATGATTGCGATGGGCGCGGGTGGCCTCGATGTGGCCGTGGCGATGGGCGGCGGGCCGTTCTACATCACCTATCCGAAGGTGTGTCTAATCAAGCTGACGGGCCAGTTGCAGCCCTGGGTGAGCGCCAAGGACGTGATCCTCAAGATGCTGGAGATTTTCTCGACCAAGGGCAACGTCGGCTGGATATTCGAATATGGCGGGCCGGGCGTGGCGACGTTGAGTGTGCCGGAGCGCGCGACGATCACGAACATGGGCGCGGAGATGGGCGTCACCACGTCGGTTTTCCCTTCGGATGCGGAGACGCGCCGTTTCCTGGCCGCCCAGGGCCGTGAAGAACAGTGGATCGAACTGCTGGCCGATCCCGATGCGACGTATGACAAAATTGTGGAAGTGGACTTAAGCAGCCTCGAACCGTTGACCGCCGCACCGCATAGCCCCGGCAATGTGATGCCGGTGCGCCAGGTAGCGGGGATGCCGGTCCAGCAGGTGGAGATCGGCTCCTGCACAAATTCGTCCTACGTGGATATGGTGCGGGTGGCGCGCATCCTCAAAGGCCGCCGCGCCCACCCGGACGTGAGCTTCGCCGTCGCGCCGGGCTCGCGCCAGGTGTTGCAGATGCTGGCCCGCGACGGTTCGTTGGCCAGTCTGCTCGACGCGGGCGCGCGCATGATGGAGAGCGCGTGCGGCTTCTGCATCGGCAACAGCCAGAGTCCGCCGAGCGGCGCGGTGAGCCTGCGCACCAACAACCGCAACTTCGAAGGGCGCAGCGGCACGAAGGACGCGCAGGTGTACCTCGTCAGCCCGGAAACCGCCGCCGCCGCCGTGATTACCGGCAAGTTCACCGATCCACGCGATCTGGGATTGGCGTATCCGCAGGTGGACATGCCGGAACGCTTCTTCATTGACGACAGCATGTTCATCTTCCCGGCGGATGTGACCGGCGAAGTAGAAATCGCGCGCGGCCCCAACATCGGCGAGCCACCCAAGAACGCGCCGCTACCAGCCGCGATCAAAGGCCAGGCAACGATCAAAGTCGGTGACAAGATCACCACCGATCACATTATGCCGGCCGGACAACTGCTCAAGTATCGCTCCAACGTGCCGAAGTACGCCACTTACGTCTTCTCGCCGGTAGATGAGACCTTTGCCGCGCGCGCCGCCGCCAACCGCGACGCAGGCATCCACAACATCATCATCGCCGGGGAAAGCTACGGGCAAGGCTCCAGCCGCGAGCACGCCGCGCTGTGTCCGATGTACCTGGGCGTCAAGGCCGTCATCGCCAAGAGCTTCGAGCGCATTCACATCGCCAATCTTATCAACTTCGGCATCGTGCCACTCACCTTCGTCAACCCGGCGGATTATGACCGTATTCAAACCGGCGACGAGCTGGTTATCCCCGATATTCGGGCTGCGCTTGGGGAAAAACCCCTGATTTCTGTGGAAAACCGTACACAAGGTGTGGAAATCCCCGTTGAAGCGAACCTTTCGGAACGGCAGGTCAAGATTTTGCTGGCGGGTGGGTTATTGAATACGGTTGCGGGAGTCTGAAATGAGTCCCAAAGTGCTCGAAACTGGCTCTCTTATTTTCTGGTTTCACAGCTACGATGCTCTTCATGAAGAGCGCGCCAGTATTCATGTTGGCAAAGGTTCCCAGGACGATTATAATGACGCAAAGGTTTGGCTGGAGCCAACTGTAGAAGTTGCCCATCCAGGACGTTCATTGAAACGTTATGAGTTACTTCGGGCGCTCAAGATAATCGCGCAGAATCAGCAGTATTTGCAGGAGCAATGGTATGTATACAGCGGACGAAATCGTTGAAGAGCAGGTTGAGGTAAAATGGTTTGAAGTACAATATCCTATTTCCGCTTATACGTTCCCGCAAGAGGCGTTGATAGATCAAGTCAGTTTTGATGAAACTTACATTCACATTACGCTCACTGACGGACGTATCCTTTCGATACCTTTGTGGTGGATACCAACGTTATATAATGCCCCGCGTGAGGAACTCGAAAAGTATACAGTCAACCAGAGTCGCACGATGATAATCTGGGACCCGGATAAGTGCGCGATCAACGATGAGTTGCGGGTGGCGGATTATTTGGGGACAAATGCATAATGGTGCTGAAGAAGCGTAGAACCTGGCTATATGGATGAGTTGTCGAAGATGACTTTATTCGACATGCATCTTGAGCCGTTGGCCGCGATTGAGCAACTCGATCAGGCTTTAGCACAACATTTTGACGGCAAATTTGTTGTGCAAACTGCGCTTACCCGTTCGTTGGTCAGTTTTCAGGCTAATAAAGCGCGTCCGGTGTATCGCTGGTATAAATACAAAGAGGCGTTTTCGGCGGCGTTGGTGGAGTATTTTCTCCGTCAATACAAGATTGCGCGCGGCGTGCTGTTGGACCCTTTCGCCGGCAGTGGAGTGGCCTTGTTTGCTGCGACTGCATTGGGACTTGATGCGGAAGGCATTGAGCTGTTGCCTATCGGACAACAAATCATTGCAACTAAACAACTGCTTGAATCGGCGTTCACGTCTGAGGACTTTGCTGCATTACAACGATGGGCCACCACGCCGGTTTGGGAACTGACCGACGAAAAAGGGATTTTGCCTGAATTGCGTATCACGCGGGGCGCCTATCCTGCTGAGACTCAAGAGGCGCTGGAAAAATATCTTGTTGCGTATCAACAAGAAAATGAGCGTGTGCAGACCGTTTTGCGTTTTGCGCTGTTGTGTGTGCTGGAATCTATCAGCTATACACGTAAGGATGGGCAATACCTGCGCTGGGATTATCGCGCGGGACGCAAGAGCGGCAAAAAACTGTTCAACAAGGGTGAAATCTTGCGCTTTGAGGTGGCGATACAAGAAAAACTTCAGGAAATTCTAAGCGATCTTGCTCCGCCAGCGCAACCGGGCTTGTTTCCAGGCGACGCAGCAGCCGGGAAGCTGGTTTTGCACAGTGGTTCGTGTTTGAAAATCCTGCCGCGCCTGCCGTCCGAGCATTACGATGTGGTACTGACGTCGCCACCCTACTGCAATCGGTACGATTACACCCGCACTTACGCGCTTGAATTGGCGCTGCTTGGGGTGGATGAATCGGGATTACGCCAGTTGCGTCAGGATATGCTCAGTTGCACCGTCGAAAACCGCGCCAAGGATTTGCTCAAGCTTAATCCGCAATGGAGTGCGGCTATTGCGGCGGCTGATGAACAGGAACTCTTGCAAGCGATCTTGCATTATCTGAACGCACAAAAAGCTGCCGGCGCATTGAACAACGATGGCATCCCGCGTATGGTTAGGGGCTACTTCTATGAAATGGCTTGCGTCATTGCCGAGTGCGCGCGCGTGCTCAAGCCGGGCGCGCCGTTGGTGATGGTCAACGACAATGTGCGCTATGCCGGCGCCAGCATTTCGGTGGATATGATTCTCTCTGCTTTGGCCGAACAACTGGGTTTTCAGGTGGAAAATATCCTCGTGTTGCCCAACGGCAAAGGCAACAGCAGCCAGCAGATGGGAGAGCATGGACGCGAGGTTTTGCGGAAGTGTGTGTATGTGTGGAGGAAAATATGAATTTATCATCGTCGCGTCCCTTTCAGGCTCATCTGCGATCGAGCGATGATCTGGTAACGACCTATGCTGCTACTCGCGCCGGATTTGTCGCTTTAGCGTTGGAGAAAAACCGTCGGGCTACACCGTATGTGGCAGAGGCGCGGGCGCTACAAGCGGCGGCCTCTTCAGCGCAGACCCCGCTCGACTTGCTCAACATCGCGGGCATCGAATCCGGCTTGCTTACTGCTGCTGGTTTATCGGATAAATCGCGCAATCATTTCACTGCGCAAGACAAAACGGAAGCTATCCGGGGATTGATTGAAAACTTCCTTGAACCGGCAGGGGATAAGTTCGTCGAAGAATTGGTTTTTCGTTTTTTGCTCACACGTGGCGATACATTGGGCGGTTCAATGCGTAATATCGGTGGCGCATTGGCGCAAAGAAAGCTAACTCGCGTTCTTCTTTCGACATTGACAATCGCTGGAATCCCCTATTGCTGGCAACACGCCAAAACGCGCCATTGGGTAGAAATGAGCGATGACGATGCCGATATTGAGCTTTCCCTCCGGGGTTTAAGTTGGCATAACGCAAGCGGCCCGCGCACACTCATCTATAATTTGGCTGTTCCATTGGTCAAAAACAACGTGGACATCAGCTTATTCAACCTCGCGCCTGCTGAATTACAAGCGACTGCCTACAAAGTAGCTAACACGTATCTCGCATTGGGCGAACTTAAAGGCGGCATTGATCCCGCCGGCGCCGATGAGCATTGGAAAACAGCGCGTTCCGCGCTAGACCGCATCCGCACAGCTTTCGCTGATACGGACACGTTACCGCACCTCTTTTTCATCGGCGCGGCCATTGAGAAAAAGATGGCGGATGAAATTTGGCAACAGCTAGAAAGTGGTGACCTTGTTAACGCGGCTAATCTGAATGAGGAAAATCAGTTGGCTTCTCTTGCACGGTGGTTATGTACGCTATGAGGTTTCGGCGAATATGGAGAATGTAACATCGGTGAAATAAACAAATCGCGATTAATATAATCTGGATTTGTTTAGCTATGTGTACCCTTTCTTAATTCAGAAAACTTAAATAGGAGAGAACAAAATCATGGAAAAAATACACGTCAAAACGCCACTGGTCGAAATGGACGGCGACGAGATGACGCGCATCATCTGGCAGTTGATCAAGGATGAGCTGCTGACGCCGTACCTGGATATGCAAACGATCTATTTCGATCTCGGTTTGAAACACCGCGACGACACCGACGATCAGGTGACGTTCGACGCGGCACATGCGACCGCCGAATACGGCGTCGCCGTGAAGTGTGCGACGATCACCCCGAATCAGGACCGCGTGGTCGAGTATGGCCTCAAGAAGGCGTGGCCCAGCCCCAACGGCACGATCCGCGGTATTCTCGACGGCACGGTCTTCCGTGCGCCGATCATCCTGCGCAACATTCACCCGATGGTGCGCACCTGGCAGAAGCCGATTATCATCGGGCGTCACGCTTACGGCGACGTGTACCGCAACCAGGAGTATAAGGTGCCGGGGCCGGGCAAGGCGGAGCTGGTCTTCACCCCGGCAGATGGCGGCGAGCCGGTGCGCCTGACCATCCACGAGTTCAAGGGGCCGGGCGTGATCCAGGGCATCCACAACACCGAAAAATCCATCCGCAGCTTCGCTCGCGCATGTATTCAGTATGCCATCGCCGAAAAGATGCCGCTGTGGTTTTCGACGAAAGACACCATCTCCAAGACCTACCACACTTTCTTCCGCGACATCTTCCAGGAGGAAGTGGATGCTCACAAGGCCGAAATGGACGCCGCCGGCGTCGAATATTTCTACACCCTGATTGACGACGCCGTCGCGCGCGTTATCCGCCACGAGGGCGGCTTCCTGTGGGCCTGCATGAACTATGACGGTGACGTGATGAGCGATATGCTGGCAACCGGCTTTGGCAGCCTCGCGCTGATGACGTCGGTGCTGGTGAACCCGGACGGCATTATGGAATTCGAGGCGGCGCACGGCACGGTGCAGCGCCACTATTACGCGCACTTGCGTGGCGAGAAGACCTCTACCAACTCCACGGCTTCCATTTTCGCCTGGACGGGTGGCCTGGCGCGCCGCGGTGAGCTGGACGGGACGCCGGAGGTGGTGGACTTCGCCAAGAAGCTGGAAGCCGCGGTCATCGAGACCATCGAGGGCGGCGAGATGACCAAAGACCTCACCCTGCTCTGCGATCCACCTGTGGACCACTACCTCACCACCGAAGGCTTCATCTTGGCGGTGCGGCAGCGGTTGGAGTCAAAGTTAAAGAGTAAAGAGTAAAGGGTAAAGAGTAAAGAGTAAAGAGTAAAGAGTAAAGAGTAAAGAGTAAAGAGTAAAGAGTTAAGAAGTACGATCTCTCATTACTCATTACTCGTTACTCATTACTCATTACTCATTACTCATTACTCATTACTCATTACTCATTACTCATTACTCATTACTCTCCCATAAGGAGACTACTATGGCACGACGAGCGATACGCGAATATGATGCAAAGCGCCTGTTGGCGCGCTATCTGCCCGATTATCTGCCCGGCTTCAGCTATCCGGGCAAAATTGTCCTGGTGGAGGCCGATACGGACTGGGATCGCCTGGCGGCCGACCACCCGTGGCTGCTCACCGACCGGCTGGTTGCCAAACCGGATCAACTGTTCGGCAAGCGGGGCAAGCACGGACTGTTGGGGCTGAACCTCGATTTTGCCGGCGCGAAAGCATGGATCACCGCGCGGATGCACAAAGAAGTGACCGTCGGTAAGGTCACGGACAAGCTCACGGTCTTTATGATCGAGCCGTTTGTCCCCCACGACCAGGACGACGAGATGTTCATCGCCATCCGCACGGAGCGCGAACGCGATGTCATCTATTTCTCGCTGAAGGGCGGTATTGACATCGAAGAAAACTGGGATTCGGTGGTGCAGATCGGCGTGCCGGTACTCAGCAGCATCGAAAACGTGGACATCGCCGGGCAGTTGCCCGATTTCGAGGGCAAGGATGCGGCAGTGGCCTTCATCACGGCGCTCTACAAGTTTTTTGTGGATTTGGCCTTCACGTATTTGGAAATCAATCCTGTGGCCCTCGTCCACAACACCGTCATCCCGCTTGACTTTGTGGGGCAGGTGGACGATACCGCGGCCTTCGAAGCCGGGCGCAAGTGGGGGGAACTCCCTTTCCCATCGGCCTTCGGGACGCATTATTCGTTGGAAGAGGCGTACATCCGCAGTCTGGACGAGAAAGGCGGCTCCAGCCTCAAGCTGACGGTGCTCAATCCCCAGAGCCGCGTCTGGCCGATGATCGCCGGCGGCGGGGCCAGCGTCATCTACGCGGATACCGTCACCGATCTGGGCTTCGCCGACGAACTGGCCTGCTACGGCGAATATTCCGGCAACCCCACCACCGACGAAACCCGCGAGTACGCCCGCACACTGCTCGACTTGATGACGCGCCATCCCGATCCGCAGGGGCGGCCCAAATTCCTGCTCATCGGCGGCGGCATCGCCAACTTCACCGACGTCGCCAAGACCTTCACCGGTATTGTGGATGCGCTGCGCGAATACAAGGCGCGCTTGCAAGAGAACAATGTCCACATCTATGTGCGGCGCGGCGGTCCCAACTACCAGGAGGGGCTGGCGCTGATGCGCAAATTGGGCGAGGAACTTGGGGTGCCTATCGAGGTCTACGGGCCGGAGACGCACATGACGCGCATTGTTTCAATGGCATTGGCTGAAGGGAGATAGGTGATGAGCAAACCCTGGTATATCCTTTTTGATCGTTCGACAACCTCAATCATTTATGGGATGCAGACGGCTGCCATCCAGCGTATGCTGGATTTTGACCATCTCTGCCGTCGTCAGACACCATCCGTCGCCGCCATTGTCAATCCGACGGGCGAACCCGGTTTCCACCGTCCCTTCTTTGGCAGCCGCGAGGTGATGATCCCCATCTACACCACCCTGGCCGAAGCCGCTGCCGCGCACCCGGAAGCCGATGTGATGGTCAACTTTGCCAGTTTCCGCTCGGCGTTTGCCTCGACGATGGAGGCTCTGGCCCTGCCGAACATTCGCACCGTGGCCGTGATCGCCGAGGGCGTGCCGGAGCGTCAATCGCGCATCATGGCCGCCAAAGCAAGGCAACTGAACAAGGTCATCATCGGCCCGGCGACGGTGGGCGGATTGGCGGCGGGCGCGTTCAAGATCGGCAACACCGGTGGTCCGCCGGATAATATCATCGAAGCCAAGTTACACCGCCCCGGCAGCGTGGGCTACGTGGGCAAGAGCGGCGGCCTCACCAACGAAACCTTTAACATCGTCGCACGCAACGCCGACGGCATTTTTGAAGGCATTGCTATCGGCGGTGATGCCTATCCAGGCTCACGGCTGATTGATCATTTGCTGCGCTATGAGGCCAACCCCGCCATTAAGATGCTCGTCTGCCTGGGTGAGTTGGGCGGTGACGAGGAATATGCCATTGTGGATGCGCTCAAAGACGGGCGCATTACCAAGCCGCTCGTGATCTGGGTGACGGGCACCTGCGCCAAAGTTTTCCCCACGAGTGTGCAGTTTGGGCACGCCGGCGCGAAGGCCGGCGGCGCGGCGGAGACCGCCGATGCGAAAAACGCGGCGCTGCGCGAAGCCGGCGCCATCGTACCGGATTCCTTCGATACTTTCGGCGACAAAATCCGCGAGGTCTACGAAAAGTTGCTGGCGGAAGGGAAAATCACGCCCATCGAGGAGCCAACGCCTCCGCCGATGCCGATGGATTACGCGGTGGCGGTGCGCCAGGGCCTGATCCGCAAGCCCACCAACTTTATCTCCACCATCTCCGACGACCGGGGCGAGGAACTGACCTACAACAAAATTCCCATCACCGAGGTCATCGCGCGTGAGATGGGCATCGGCGGCGTCATCGGCCTGCTGTGGTTCCAGCGCGAGTTGCCGGAATACGCCCGGCGCTTCATTGAGCTGGCGCTGGTGATTACGGCGGATCACGGCCCGGCGGTCAGCGCGGCGCACAACGCGATTGTGGCGGCCCGCGCCGGCAAGGACCTCATCTCCTCGCTGGTAAGCGGCCTGCTGACCATTGGCCCGCGCTTTGGCGGCGCGATTGACGACGCGGCGCGCACCTTCAAGGCGGCCTTCGACAAAGGAATGACGCCCGCGCAGTTTGTGGACGACATGAAGGCCAAAGGCATCCTCATCCCCGGCATTGGCCACCGCGTCAAGAGCGTGCAAAACCCCGATATGCGCGTCACCATCGTCAAGGAATTCGCCAAGAGCCACTTCACCGCCACGCCGCTGCTGGACTTCGCCCTCGATGTGGAAAAGATCACCACCAGCAAGCGCAACAACCTGATCCTCAACGTGGACGGCTGCATCGGCATCTGCCTGGTGGATATGCTGAGCAGTTGCGGCTTCACGCCTGCCGAAATCCACGACGTTGTGGAACTCGGCTACTTCAACGGCCTCTTCGTCCTGGGTCGCAGCATTGGCGTGATGGGGCATTACTTCGACCAGGTCCGGCTCAAGCAGCCACTTTACCGCCATCCGTGGGACGATATTTTGTACCAGTAGAGTCTGTTCTATTTTGTGAGAGTGTAATGTGATGACTTCACATTACACGTTTTATCGGGCAGGGAAGGCGGCGCTTCCTTGCCCGATGTTTTTTTGGTTATGGGGTAGCGCTGAACGTATCAGGCTAAAGTAATGCTTTCTAACTATGTCTTAACGAAAGATTCTGAAAACATTCTGATTTCTTCGTCGGATTCTGAGTATAATAAGCATAGCAGGGTAACTATGATGATTATGCCAGGACATAGAAAAATCGTAATGAACGAAACAAAAGCCCATATTTTAACACTCATGTTAATCATCCTTGTATTTATTTTATTGGTTACAGTGATGGGACTTTATATCAAGGTAAACAAACTTCAAATTGAACTGCGAAGCATCGCTGCAATACCAGAGTCCCTAACTGAAGCCAAGGGACTTGAATTAGGTACTATAGCGCCAGCCTGGACATTGACTGATATTCATGATGAAAATGTCTCTTTACAGGATTTCGTTAAGGACGGTGTTTTACTGATTTTCTTTTCTCCTCAATGCCCTGCCTGTATAGATGCAATACCAACCATTGAAAAGATCAATGAAAGCTCTATCATACAAGTGGTAATGATTTCCCAGGGATCAGCAGAAGAAAATCAACGCCTAGCGCTAGAAACCGGCTTTAGTTTCCCAATACTTTCGTGGGTGGATAAAGTTGCTCAGGACTACAAAATACCTGGCACGCCATTCTTTTATGTGATTGACTCTGATCTCAAAATCATCAATGCAGGTTTTCTTACAACACCTGACCTATTGGAAACACTCAGGGTCGAAAAGCAAGCGACTGAGTGACATTACTGCATATTACAGTCCGCACACTATTTGTGGAGGGTCTATGTCAATCAAGGCTTCAATAAGAATAGTTGTCGCAATGCTAGTAATCTCATTAGTATTTGCGAGTTTGCTATTCGGCGCAGAGGTAATTCAGGCTAAAAATGCTGATGCTGGCGGCGTCCAACCGTTGGGGTGTGTGAATACAGAAACGGCCGGATATGGGAGTGGCCCTTGCCACAGTTGTAATTACAACTATTATGAGAAGTGGCATTATGAACGGGTCTGTGACCATTGTTGGGGATGGTGTTCTCCGTGGCGTCGTGTCAATGACCCATGTGGATGGTGCGGGCCACAATAAGGACACTGCTAAATCCTTTCAGCACGGCAGGACGTTCAACCGCTCTGCCGTGCTATTATTAAATATCACCCTAACTTGATTCATCAGCATAAGAAGTTTAGAGGTATTGGATGCTCAATAAGTTTCCAGGATCCCAATGGTCATACCGGGTATTTCTATTATTTGTGGGGCTATTTTTGTTAGTTGCAGGAGCATTAGCAATAGCGCATCTATCGGCAATGAGTGTGTTAGAAACTCAAGATATCTTGAGCTATTATTGGCGCACCACCTACGATTTGTTAGTGCGCCCCATGCACGCTCAATCACAGATCGAACAAACCTATCATGTCGTCGAAGCAAATTTCCTCACTCGTCTTACTGGAGGAATCACATTTGCCCAATATCAAGCTGTGCTTGACATTCCGGGGGTAGAGGTTGCCGCACCTATCGTCACGTTAGGGTATCTGAATGAAACTTTTGATACAACGACCCTGAAAGCTCCTACCACGCCTGGTGTTTACACTTTTGAAAGCCAACTCGGCGTCAATCGTGGGGCTTATCATTGGAAAAACAGCGGTCGTTATTATAGTTACGTCGGTCCGGTAACCGCGCAGGAACGCAATCAACGTATTTTGGGGGTATATATCAATAATCCTGGCATTGTGGTAGGACATCCCACCGTCCCCTTGTTGTGGGCAGCTATTGATCCGGAACAAGAAGCCGCCCTGGTAGGATTAGAGCATGCCGTCGTAGCCGGCCAATACTTAAGTCATGAGGCTTTACGTAAACGTACCATCCAAGGGCCGGAAGGCCAGTCGCAGACTGTCATAGAAGCTGTTCCGGTACTGATTAATGCTACCCCGTATGTCAATTTTACTTCCACAGTGCGCATAGGACGGGTGCAAATTCCGTTGGACAGCTTCAGTATCAGTGCTATTCAGAAAGCTGGCGGAGCCAAATTCTTAGACACATTGCCTGTTTCGGATGTGTTGACAGAGCACACTATCCAAAGCACACAAGCTTATTCTCAATTGATCGAACGATTTTGGGGCACAAGGGAGGCCAATGTAACCCGAATCTATACTCTGTATGAATATCCTCAGCCAACGGTACGTGCTTACCAAGTTATTTCGCCTCCTGTAGGGTATGCGGAATTAACCCTGGCCTTAGCCGGAACGCCGGAATGGGCGGGAAACCCTATACAAACTGTTTCGACCGGATTTACCCTTAAAGCGGTAGGAATTTTTGACATCGATAGAATACCACGACCGGCAGATGTGAACCGTGTGCCCTTAGAAACCTACTTTCCACCGATTGCCAGGTTGTCCTACACGGTTGATGGCGTCAAACTCGACCCTACTATGTTATTGCTGCCTACTCTATGGCCTGAATACAACGTGCCTAGCCCTCCTTTGCTCTTGACCACCCTGGAGGCAGCACGTCTCATCGCAGGAGATGCCTGTATTAGTGCGATCCGGGTGCGGGTCAGTGATGTAGAGACCCTGTCTATGGATGCGCAACACAAGGTCGAAGCGATAGCCACCGAAATTCGCCGGCGTACAGGATTAGACGTGGACATCATGATAGGCGCTTCCCCCACTTTCGTATTGGTCAAACAACCCGAGATAGGTTATGTGGAAGAAAACTGGATACAAAAAGGGATAGCCTTGATTTACAGACAAAAAATTCAGAGTGGTCACTTGGTTTTACTGATAGCTTTACTGGTTATGGGGGGAATTTTTGTGTTCGATCTGGTATGGGCCGGCGTTGCTGCTGAAAAATCTGTCCTAGCTTTGCAGAAAGCTGTAGGGTGGCGTCCCACTACTTTGATGCGGCAAGTTATTCAACGTGTGCTCTTCATTAGTGGCTGTGCTACTGTACTGGGCATCATCGGTGAACTGGGGGTAAGCCAGCTGTTCAAATGGGGACTTCCCCCCTGGAGATTAATTCTAGAAGTGGCGGTTGCCACGGTTAGTCTGGCGGTTTTAGGAAGTCTGTATCCGGCGTGGTACGCCGGCCACATCCCTCCTGTCTCCCTATTAAAGGGCGCCCAAACACCTTACCAACGCCAGGTGAAATATTGTATACAAACCCTATGGCACTATAGCTTCCACGGATTGTTCCGCCGCCAGAGCCGCGCTATTCTGAATTGCTTGGCAGCTGCACTTGCCGCCGCCTTACTGGTATTATTTCTCTTAATCACGATCGAACAGCGGGGATATTTAGGGGGAACCTTATTGGGTAAGTATATTGCAGGCAATATTGCCGGTTACCATTATGCTCTTGTAGGCATTGGCTTTGGGCTAACTGGACTCAGTATCGCCAATGGTGTACTAGCCAATGTCCTGGAACGCCGCCGCGAAATCGGGCTTCTCAAGGCGGTGGGCTGGCAGACCCCGGCCATTGCCCACTTGTTTGTTTCAGAGGGAAGCCTTTTAGGTGGGCTGGGCGGCCTCGTCGGCAGTGTGGTAGGAGCGTACGTTTTTTGGGGACTCTATCATCAAATTGCCGCTATCTCTTTGGGGTGGGTTTTTTGTGTGGGCGTAGCAACGCCGACCGTCGTGGGGGCATTGGCCGCAGGGTATCCGGCGCACATCGCAGCGAACATTTTACCCATTGAATCTCTACAACAGGAGTGAGGTATGCCAGATCGGCCCATCATTTCAGTGCGGAATTTGACCAAATCCTACAATCGTGGCATCATCCAGGCGTTGATGACTGTAAGTTTCGATGTCTTTGTGGGAGAATTTGTCGCGATTGTCGGGCCTTCAGGTTCAGGAAAAAGTACTTTGCTGAATCTGATCGGAACCTTGGACACTCCGACGGACGGCGATATCACTATTCAAGGGCAAGCCCTGGCGCAGTTACAGGGTGATGCCCTGGCCGATTTCCGACGCGCTAAAATTGGATTCATTTTCCAGGCTTTTCACTTGATCCCTACTCTCACTGCCTTGGAGAATGTGATGATGCCTCTGTTGCCTTACCGGCGCCAATGTGATTTTAATCTCAAAAAGCGCGCCGCCGACTTGCTCGATAGGGTTGGTTTAAGTCACCGCCAGTATCACATTCCCGCCCAACTTTCCGGCGGGGAGCAACAACGGGTAGCGATAGCGCGTGCTCTCATCAACAGTCCTGCGATTCTGCTAGCTGATGAACCAACCGGCAATCTGGATAGTCAAACCGGACTCGAAATTATCACCCTATTGCAAACCCTCAACACAGAACAACATCTCTCCATTCTGATTGCCACCCACGATAACGCAGTCACTTGCCATGCCACACGCATGATTGCTTTGAAAGATGGGCGACTTACCAATCCGGTTTCCCCGACGCCTCAGCGAGAGGTAATTCAATCATGAACAACAAGATGCTCCCTATCCTCATTGTAGACGACGAACCCGATATGATCCGCATCTACGCGGATACCTTGCGGCATGCCGGTTACACTGTTCTGACCGCTTGCGAGAGTAAAACGGCATTGCTGTTGGCGCAAGAGTATTCGCCCGCAGTTATTTTGCTCGATATCATGTTGCCGCAAACGTCAGGACTAGATCTGCTGCCTCAATTCCTGGCTCTGAATCCCGATGTACAAGTGATTATGTTAACGGTGCTAGATGAAGCCGAATTGGCCGTGACGTCCCTCCAGGCCGGCGCATATACTTATCTGACCAAATCAGTGTCCATCCATCAAGTGGTGCAGACGGTGACTGCCGCGTGGCAAGCGTGGCAATTGCGCACCTACCACTGCTATGCTGATCTGGCCGTAGATTTACTCGCGCGGCGCGCGATTGTGGCCGGACAACCCATTGCCCTGACGCCCAACGAATGGAATGTATTGGAATGTTTGGCGCGGCAACCCGCAGGCCTGTCCTATGAAGATCTGTGGGCCAGCGTGTGGAGATGTGAACTCCAGCCAGACAAAAGCCTGATCCGCCGCACCTTGAGCAACCTGCGACAAAAAATTGGACAGACGCACATCGAAACGATACACGGATGGGGATACCGGTTGGTGTAGACTATAGACATTTTCTATTTTACCCTTACAATAGCCTCTGATGGGTTTTCCCTTGCGAAGGTTAAAGCAAACCGAAGGTTTGCACACCTTCACAAGGTTTTGTAAAAGGAGAAAATGGAATTACGTCTTGTAGCAACCGACATCGATGGAACGCTGGCGAACAGCCGGAGTGCGTTATCCGATACCACCGTGAGCGTGCTGCGGCATCTCTTGGATCGCGGCGTGCCCGTCGTCCTCGTCACCGGGCTGAACCCGTGGCCCACGCGCCGTTACGTCGAACAGATCGGGCACGGTGTCCGCGCGATCACGCTCAACGGCATCTTTCTGCTCGAAGACGGCGAGGTTCATGAGGGCTTTTTCGTCGATCCGCTGGTGGCGCGCGCGGCGGTGGAGTTTATCATCGCGCGAGATTACGTCCCGATCGTTTACGGCGCGGACGGCGTCAGCCGCTATCTGCCCGTCGAGGGCGGCATGGACGAGGTGACGAAGCTCGTTGCAGAGCGCCCGTACCAGCCTTATCGGGCCGTCGATGCCGTGGATGCGCTCTTTGCCGTGTGTCCGGCGCAGGTCTCGGTATGTGATAGCGACGCGCGCGTGGCGGCGTTGCAATCGTCCCTGGCAGCGGCCTTCGGCGACCGAGCTTACGTTGTCCACGTGCCGGGCCGCCGCGCCTGGGTCGAGGTCAACCACCCGGAGGCGCGCAAGGATGTGGCGCTGCTGGCGTTGGCATCGCGCCTGGGCATCGCCGCCGATGAGATTGTCTACTTTGGTGACAGTCTTAACGACCTCGTCGTCTTCCGGGCGCTGCCCCATTGTGTGGCGGTGGACAACGCCCGCCCGCCGGTCAAGGAATTGGCATGGCGGATCGCACCCTCGAACAACGAGGACGGCGTCGCGCGGATGCTGGCCGAATTGTTCGCGTTATGAACCGCGTTGTTTCGTTGGATGACGGCGTCGTCATGGTCGTCACTGACCTGCACGGCGATTGGCCGCTCTACGAACGCTACCGCGACATCTTCCTGGCGTTGCGAGAACGCCATCTGGTGGATACCCTGGTGCTGGCCGGGGATTTCATCCACAGCGAAGGGCCACCGGAGACGGATCGTTCGCTCGACATCGTCCTCGATTTGATGGCGTTGCGCCAAACGCTCGGCCCGCGCCTGGTGGTGCTGCTCGGCAACCACGAAATGGCGCACCTCTATGCCGTCGTCCTCTCCAAAGGCGACTTCACCTACACACCGCGCTTTGAGGCGGCGCTGGGCCAACACCGCGATGCCGTGCTGGCGTTCTTCGACAGTCTGCCGTTCTTCGTGCGCACGCGCGCGGGCGTGGCGATCTGTCACGCAGGCGCTTTTCCGCAGGCGCGCGACCACGAGGCGATGGCACGCTTGTTCGCTTTCTCCCACCGCGATGTGTGGGCGCGCGGCGCGGCGCGTGCGCCGTTGCCGTATCGTGAACCGTTGCGCCGCCGTGTCGGCGAGCTATCCGCTGCGCCTTACGCAGACCTCGTGCGCGACTATCTCGCTATCACCGATCCGCACGACCCCCACTATGACGATTATCTCATCAGCCAGTTTGCGATGGCGGAACCGGACTTCGATCTGCTGTGGGCGGCTTTTACTGAGAGCAACGAGTTGCAGTATGGCGAAGTGGCCTACAGCGGGTACGTCGAGGCGCTGTTGTACCACCTCTCCGCGGACTACACACCGCAATCTGTGTTGGTGGTGGGGCATGTCGGTTGCCGGAACGGGTATCGTGTGACCGCCGGAGGACGACAACTGCGCCTGGCCAGCGGCATCCACGCGTATCCCTACGAGTCGGCGCGGTATCTGCTGTTCGACGCCGGGAAGCCGGTCGAAAACATCAGGGCGCTGCTACCGGGGATGGGGAGCGTGTTCGCGCATTGACAAATATGGTACTTTATTGTAGCATATCTGTAGACCATAAGAAGCACAGAGGTGTACTATGGAATTCATTACTGTGCGCGATCTCAGAATACGCTCGGCAGAGATATGGGAAAAATTGCGCGAACAGGGCGAGTTGGTATTGACGAACAACGGAAAACCAATAGCGATCCTCAGCGACGTCGAGCAGAATTCTGTTGAAGAAGTTTTGACGCTGTTGCGCCGCGCGCGTGCGCAGGCCGCCGTTTCGCGGTTACGCCAGACAGCGACGCAGACCGGGGTGGACAGCCTCTCGCTCGATGACGTGAACGCGGAAATCGCGGCTGTAAGAACAGCGAATGTGCCCATTGTATGATCGTTGTCGTTGATACCAACGTGCTGGTCTCCGGTTTGCTGTCTGCCTTTGGGCCGCCGAGCCGGATTCTCGACCTGCTCCTGACCGGCGACTTGCAACTGGCGTATGATGACCGTATTCGCATTGAATACCATCAGGTGCTGGCGCGCCCCCGTTTTGGCTTCGACGCTAATGAGATCGCTAAAGTGTTGGATTACCTGTTGGGCAATGGCGTTGCAGTGACAGCCCACCCGCTTGCTGTTGGTCTTTCTGACTTTTCCGACGCCCCGTTCCTGGAGGTTGCTGTTGAATTATCGGTTCCGTTGATTACCGGCAACGTCAAGCATTTCCCTGAAACGCAACGCTATGGTGTACCCATCTTTTCGCCAGTGGACTTTTTGACCTGGTGGGCGACACGTAGCATGTCAGATGCAGGGCGTGGCTGACAAAAATGCCCGCAGGATACGAAAACGCCGCCCTGAGTTTGGGCGGCGTTTTCGTGTGATTTGGTGCCCCCAACGGGATTCGAACCCATGTACCAGGCTTGAAAGGCCTGTGTCCTAGACCTGACTAGACGATGGGGGCGCACCCCAAAGATTGTAACATAAAGCATGAAGCTGTCAAGCATCTTCATTCGTCATCAGGGTCTTATCATTCTTGCTCCGAGGGGAACGCCAGTTCCCCGTTTTAAGCGCATAAGACGCGGATCGCCAGATCCGCGCGAAGCAAAAATAGGGAACTGTGACGAGAATGATAAAGCCCTGTTCGTCATTTGGCCTGGATATGGTAAAATAGACCTGTGACCGAGGAGCGTAAAACCCAAAAAGAACCACGCGAACCGATGGGCATCCTGGCCTGTCTTTCAGCCGGCTTTGATATCGTTGCACGTCATCCTACCATGATCATCTTGCCGTTGCTATTTGATCTGTTTTTATGGCTGGGGCCGCGTCTTTCGTTGGCGCCTATCTTTGCGGAGGTGGGGCAGTTCTGTAGCACTTATTCCTCGGTTCAGGAATCACCGGCGCTGCTGGTCGTCGATCAGCTCTTGCGGGCATTGGCGCAGATGTTCAACATCGGGATTGAACAGCTCCTGCACCTGGTCGCAGAGATGTCTGAAGCCGTAGCAACGCGCTACAATCTCTTTACGGCGCTGTCGCCGGGGCCTTTACTCGGTGCTCCCACGGTGATGGCGGCACGCTTCACGGTGGAACGTCCGATGGGCATGCGCCCGGAGATTGTGGTTGCGTCGCCGTTTGTAGCGTGCGCCTGGATTGTGCTCTTGAGCGTCGTGGGGCTGGGGATCAGCGCCTTGTATTTACGTGGGGTGGGGTGGCAGGTTATTGCCGAGACGGAGTCGGCACTTCCTGGCCCGCAGTCGGTTTTGACGCTGTGGAAGCAATTTATCATCCTGGCGCTGACTTTGCTCTTCGTTCTGGGATCGTTGGGGTTCGTCGGGTTTTCTTTTGTCATGCTGATCGGCCTGCTCAATCGTGGTCTGGCCTATTTTGCCCTGACGCTTTCGTTTGCAATGCTGGTGTTCGTGGCATTTCATTTTATTTTTGCGATTCCGGGAATGGTGCAATTGCGCCGTTCCCCGCTGTACGCGCTCCAGGAAAGCATCCTGCTCACGCGCGTGGATTTTGTCAATGTGTCTTTTTTGGTGCTGCTGATTTTGGTCATTACCCGGGGGCTCAACGTCGTGTGGCGGTTACCCGATCCGGCGACGTGGGCCACATTGATCGGCATTGCCGGGCATGCCTTTGTCAGCACGGCATTGATCACTACCTTGTTCGTCTTTTATCAGGATCGGCTGAATTTCTTGCCAACGATGGAGAAGGCACGCGCGCCGCAGGAAATCCCGGCGCACTCATGATGGGCGACTAAGTCCCAAATCGGGCCTGTCTACCGTCTACTTTATCCATAGAAAGGAAACGCACTCATGGTTCCGAAAGCTAAAAATGATGTGAAATACGATGCCTCGACGATTCAAGTCCTGGAAGGACTGGAGGCCGTGCGCCGTCGCCCCGGCATGTACGTTGGCGGGACGGACGAGCATGCGCTGCATCACCTCGTCTACGAAGTGGTAGACAACTCGATTGACGAGGCGCTCATGGGAGCGTGTGATCATATTCGTGTCATCATCAACGCCGATTCCAGCGTATCGGTGATCGACAATGGACGTGGTATCCCGGTGGGTATCCATCCGGAGAAAGGAATATCGGCTTTGCAGTTGGTGCTGACGACGCTCCACGCCGGCGGCAAGTTTGGCAGTGGCGGCTACAAAGTCTCCGGCGGTCTGCACGGTGTCGGCGCTTCGGCCGTCAACGCGCTTTCGGAGTGGATGGAAGCGACGGTCAAATCCAACGACGGCAAAATCTACCGCCAACGCTACGAACGCGGCATTCCTGTCACCGGCGTGGAGGTGATCGGCAAGTGCGACCCCCAAGATACCGGGACAACCGTCACCTTCCGCTTCGATCCTACGATCTTCAAGGATAAGGACCTGCAGTACCACTTCGAGACGCTCGCGCAGCGTTTCCGCGAGATGGCGTTTGTGACGCGAGGCGTCACCATCGACCTGATCGACAAACGCGAAACGCCCTTCCCGCGGCAGATGACGTTCTACTTCGAGGGGGGCATTCTTTCGTTCGTCAAACATCTCAATCGCAACCGCAAACCGCTCCATGATCCCATTTATGTGGAAAAGGAAATGGAGGGGATCACGGTGGAAGTCGCGTTGCAATATGCCGACAGCTTCAACGAGACGGTGCTGGCTTTTGCCAACACTATCAACACGGTCGACGGTGGCACGCACCTGACCGGTTTCCGCTCGGCGCTCACCCGCACGATCAACGACGTGGGACGCAAGCTATCGGTGCTCAAGGACAGCGATCCCAATCTTACCGGCGACGACGTTCGCGAGGGACTCACCGCCGTTGTCAGCGTGAAAGTGCCTGACCCGCAGTTCGAGAGCCAGACGAAGGTTAAGTTGATGAACCCGGAGGTACGCTTCGCCGTCGAAGCGGCGACCGCCGAGGCCGTGGCCGAATTCTTCGAGACCGATCCCCGCGCGGCACGGCGCATCGTCGATAAGGGCCTTACCGCGTCCAAAGCGCGGGACGCTGCCCGTAAAGCGCGCGATCTGGTGATCCGCAAGAGTGCGCTGGAGAGCCTCACCCTGCCCGGCAAGCTCGCCGACTGCTCCAGCCGTGATCCCTCCAACAGCGAATTATTCATCGTTGAGGGTGAATCGGCCGGCGGTTCTGCGAAACAAGGACGCGACCGCCATTTCCAGGCCATCCTGCCACTGCGTGGAAAAATCCTCAACACCGAGCGCGCCGGCCTGAACAAAATCCTCGCCAACAAGGAGGTGCAGGCGCTTATCTCGGCGCTTGGCTGCGGCGTGAGCGACCAGTTTGACGTGAACAACCTGCGCTACAACCGTGTCATCATCATGACCGATGCCGACGTGGACGGCGCGCATATCACCACCCTGCTGCTGACCTTCTTCTTCCGCTATATGCAACCGCTCATCGACGAAGGCCATCTCTACATCGCGCAGCCGCCGCTCTACCTGGTCAAGTCGGGCAAGGACGCGCAGTATGCCTACAGCGATGCCGATCTGGAAAAGGTCCTGAAAGCCTTCGACGGGCACAAGGTGACATTGCAGCGTTACAAAGGTTTGGGCGAGATGAACCCGCAGCAGTTGTGGGATACGACGATGGACCCGGCGCAGCGCACGCTGGTACAAGTGACCATCGAGGACGCCGCCGAAGCCGACCAGGTCTTCTCTATGCTGATGGGCAGCGAAGTCCCGCCGCGCCGCCGCTTCATCCAATCCCACGCGCGCGAAGTGCAGAATTTGGACGTTTAAGATTGTGTAGGAGGGCGCACAATGACGATAACGTTAGATCGGATAACCTCGATTTTAACCGAGCCTTTTGTTCGCACGGGCGTATATGACAGCCCGGAAGAAGCCCTCAAGCACATCTTTCTCGATTACATCCAACGCCAGATCACCTGGGCAAACGTAGAACTGCGTCGTTACGAACAAAAGCACGGCAAAACATTTGAGGAATGGACGCAGGCCTTGTCCGGCCAGGCTACCATCGCTGACGAAGATGAATGGATGGAATGGGAAGCAACCAAAGACATGCTTGCTGGATGGCAGCAAATCAAGACGGAGATAGAGCAGCGTGTATAATGCCTTACTCCGGCTGCTGCAAAATTCGCCTGTCACTCAAAACCCGCAGATCGTCGAACTGATGATCTACGGTGAGAATGCTTTTCGCTTCAAAATCAAGACTTACCGGTGGTACTGACTGAGATTGCTCGTTATCTTTCCGCCGAGTATGCGGATATATTGGGGGAAACATAAGTGACAATACCTACGGGCGAAGAACGCAAAGTTTCTCTGTCGAAAGGCGCTGCGATTGACGGCGCGCCTATCGCCTACATCGTGACGTTGGCAGCCGTCGTCGCCGTGCTGACGATGATCCCGATCCCGATCACCTTCGTCCTTGGAACGGGCAAGAACTTCCCTATGAGCCAGGGCGTCTACCCGTTGATGGGGTGGCTGCTCGGCCCACTGGCGGGTGCGCTCGCCAACGGCATCGGCGCGCTGGTGGGCCTGACGATCAACCCGCAGAACACCAGCTCGCTGCTCGCGTCGCTCCTCGGTGCGGTGATGGGCGGGCTGGCGGCCGGCTCGATGCGGGGCGAGGGGCGTCGCCGCCACTGGTGGCTCCCGCTGACCGTCGTGTTCGTCATCTTCTACGGACTGTATGCCGGGCGCGCGGTGTTCGTCAACCGGGCCGTGTGGTGGCACGTCCTGCTCGGCTCGTTCATCAACTGGTCGGCGCTGCTGCTCTTTGTGCTGCCCACCCGCACCTTCTTCGCCTGTCTGCTGGCGGACGCCAACCCGCGGCGCGTCGCCGTGGGCCTGTTCGGCGGCACGTGGATGATCGCCGGGCTGGTTCACCTGAGCACGGGCTGGATCGTTTACTGGTTGATGAACTGGCCCAACACCTTGTGGCTGGCCTTTGCGGCAACGGCCCCCTTCGAGCACATCGCGCGCTGCATCATTGGGACGGTGATCGGCGTAGGCGTCATCTCCGGGTTGCGGGCGATTGGGTTGGTGAAGCCGGCTGAGGCGGTGTATTGAGCAGAGGTGACTATGGAGACAGAAGAACGGCTCCCTCCCATTCATCCGGGTGAGGTTTTATGGGAAGACTTTATGCAACCCCTGGGACTGAGTCAGTACCGGCTGGCGAAAGATATTGGCGTGCCGACCTTGCGCATCAGTCAAATTGTGCGTGGACAGCGCGCGATTACGCCAGATACGGCGCTGCGTCTGGCGCGTTATTTCGGCACCAGCGCCGTGGTCTGGACGCGCTTACAGGCGCGCTATGATCTCGAAGTTGCAGAACGTCAAATCGGGCCGCAGATCATGCGCGAAGTCAAAGTATTGGCGCGGACAAGCGATACACCCGTATTGACTCCGGCTTGACCCAAGAGAAATCTTGAATGACAACTCTCACAAGTTGCCCATATTCCGGCCTCGCTGACCTGCAATCCATGCTCGATCTATTGGTCGCCGTCAGGCCTGCCGAACGCATCGCGGATTACCCCGGCGCGGTCGATCTGCGCGAATTGCTCGCTCTGCCCGCCGTGCGAGATAACACCCGTTTGTGGTTCGACGCCAATGACCGGCTGGTCGGATATGCCCTCGTGGATCATTACAATAACCTCTGTTTCGAGTTTGACGATCCCGGCATCGAGGCGGAGATCGTTGAGTGGGGCGTGCAGTGCATCCGCCGCGCTATGGACGCAACCGGCGAGGAACTGACGCTGGATGCGAGTTGCCGCGCCGACGACACCGAACGCCGCGCGCTGCTGGAACGGCACGGCTTTATTCGGGAGCCGCAGTACTCGGTACACATGGTTCGCTCCCTTGACGAGCCGATTCCCACGCCGCAGCTACCGGAGGGTTTCAGCATCCGTCACGTGACCGGCGAGCACGAAGTCGATGCGCTGGTCGAACTCCACCGCGCGGCCTTCGGCACCGAGAATATGACCGTCGAAGAGCGGCTGGCGATGATGCGCACTCCGGAATACGACGCGGAGTTGGACCTGGTCGCCGTCGCGCCAGATGGGCGGCTCGCCGCTTACTGCATGGTTTCGATCAGCCAGGAGGAAAACGCGCAAACCGGCCGCAACGAAGGCTACACCGATCCGGTGGCAACGCATCCCGATTTTCAACGGCGTGGGCTGGCGAAGGCGCTGCTGCTCGCCGGATTACGCGCCTTACAGCAGCGCGGCGTAGACACGGCCTGCCTCGGCACGAGCAGCGACAATATGGCGATGCAGCGAACGGCCCAGGCAGCCGGCTTCCGCGTGCAGTCCACGACACTGTGGTTCTCCAAGCCGGTGTCGTAAGATTGTGCAGTTGGTCAATTTTTGAAACACGGATGCACACGGAAAACACGGATTTCTTTTGTGATCTACGTCGGCGTCGGCTGCGGCGCGGGGTGGGCGACGACGTATCAGGACAACGCCGCGATCCTCTTCGGCCTGGAGAACATCGCCGAGGAGGGGTGGGATGACGCCGCCGTGTTGCGTGGGATGATCGCGCATGAGATCGGGCACCTCTGGCATTTCGAGCGGCGCGCGCGGGCCGGTCTCGCGCCGGGCAAGGGGCCGTGGTGGGATTTGTACACGGAAGGTCTGGCCCAACGCTGCGAACATGGCATCGCCGGTCAAGAAAGCTGGCACATGGCGGCAAAAGACGCCGGTTGGGCGCAGTGGTGTGAGCAAGAGAAATCCTGGCTGGCCCGCGAATTTCTGCGCGTGGTCGAGGCTGGTGAGGATGCCCGACCTTTCTTTGGCTCCTGGTTTGCGATCCGTGGGCGCAAGCAAACGGGGTACTTCCTCGGCTGCGAAGTCGTCCGGCAGTTGGAAGCGCAGAAGACGTTACAGGAGATCGCGCTGCTGGAGGATGTTGAAGCCGTGTTTTCTGATGTGCTCAGGGTGATCGCAGCCGATGACCATTGATCGCGGCCTCCCCCTCGTCACCCTCGACACCGTCTCCTACATCTACCCCAGCGCCGAAAAACCGGCGTTGCACGACATCACGCTCGACATCGGCAGGGGCGAATTCCTGGGGCTGATCGGCCCGACCGGCGCGGGAAAGACGACATTGTGCCTGAGCCTCAGCGGGATCGTGCCGCAGTTTTACGGCGGGCGCTTTTTTGGTCGCATCACGGTTGCCGGGCTGGACACGCTGGAGCATCCGGTCAGTCACCTGGCGCGACACGTCGGCGCGGTCTTCGAGGACCCGGAGACGCAGATCACCGCCACCTCCGTCGAAAACGAGATTGCCTTCGCGCTGGAGAACCTCAACGTGCCCCGCGAGGAGATGCTGATTCGCATCCCCCGCGCGCTGGAAGCCGCCCGCCTCGAAGGGACCGCTAAAAAACATCCCCGCGAACTTTCCGGCGGGCAGAAGCAGCGATTGGCGATTGCCGCCGCGTTAGCCGTGCAGCCCGATCTTCTCGTGCTCGACGAACCGACCTCGCAGCTCGATCCGATGGGCGCGCAGGAAGTCTTCGCCACGGTCCGCGAGTTGAACAAGACGCTCGGCATTACCGTGGTGATGGCGAGCCACGCCGCCGAGGAACTTGCCGAGTACGCCGACCGCCTGGCGCTGCTGGTGGATGGCGCGCTCGTCGCTGTGGGCGCGCCCGATGCGTTGTATGCGCAGGTGGATTACCTGGAACGATGCCACGTCCGCCCGCCGCAGGTTGCGCAGACCTTCGCACGTATGCGGCAAGCCGGCGTTCTTGTTCCTGCGATTCCCGTCCGTCTGGCGGAAGGGCGCACGGCATTAAAAGCGACCGCACACTCCTATGCGGTGCAAGCGCCCTCCATTCCCCCTGTGACGACGGTGAAACGGGACCCGCCCCTGCTTTCGGCCCGCCACCTCACCCACGTCTACGGCGACGGCACGGCAGCGCTGTGTGACGTCTCGCTCGACGTGCGCGCGGGCGAATACCTGCTCATCGTCGGGCAGAACGGGGCGGGCAAGAGCACGCTGGCGAAGCACTTTCTGCGGCTGCTGCTCCCCACCTCTGGCAGCGTGTTGGTGGATGGTAACGACACCCGCGATCTGACGACGAGCGCGTTGGCGAAGCGCATCGGCTACGTGGCGCAGAACCCCGACAGCCAGATTTTCAACGCCACGGTTGAGGCCGAAGTCGCCTTCGCGCTGAAGAACCTCAACTACGACACAGCAGAGATCAGAATGCGCGTCGAAGAGAGCCTGACGGCGATGGGGCTGTGGGAGCAGCGCGAGGCGCATCCCCTGGCGCTGCCCAAAGGCGACCGCGCGCGGGTGGTCATCGCCGCGATACTGGCGATGCGGCCCGCCGTCGTCATCTTCGACGAGCCGACAACGGGGCAGGATTACCGGGGCGCGCGCGCGATTCTCGACATCAGCCAGCAGTTGCACGCGGCAGGCAAGACCGTCGTCGTCATCACGCATCACCTCTACCTGATGCCGGACTACGCCGAGCGTGTCGTCGTGATGGGCAACGGTGCGCTGCTGTTGGATGCGCCGATCCGCGAGGCATATCACGCGGTCGATGTGCTGGCAGCGACCCACATCGTCCCGCCGCAGGCCGTTCTGCTCGCCCGCGCCCTGGCAGAAGAACAAAAGGCCGACTTCCCTCTGTTGACACCTGAAGAAGTTGCAGCTTGCTTTGAGAAGGATGTTTACCACGGAGACACAGAGGACACAGAGATTTTTTAGTAGTTTCTCCGTGCTCTCTGTGTCTCTGTGGTTATTTTCGAGGGAACGATATGAGTGCGCTGACGTTGCACACGGTTGAACGCGATTCGTTTTTCACGCGGCTGGACTTCCGTTCCAAGCTGGTGTTGATGGGGGCCATCACGCTGGTCGCGTTCGTGTGGGAGAGTCCGGTGTTGGGCGGATTGCTGGCGCTGGCGTTGGCGCTGACGTGTCTGGCGGTGGGCGTCAAATTCAGCTATATCCGCACGGTCGTCATTTTGCTGTTGCCCTTTGCCGCGTTTATGATTTTGATGCAGGGCTTTCTGGGGGCAGACCTCGTCCGCGCACGGTTGGACCGTGAGGCGTTGACGCCCCTGTTCACGTTCCCCGCATCGTGGTCGCTCATTGGCGGCGGGATGATGACGTGGGAGGGCGTGCTGTACGCGCTCAACGTCGTCTTCAAAACGTTGACGATGATCCTGGTGTTGCCGCTGGGCCTCTTCACCACCGACGTCAACGCGATGGTGATCGGCATGGTCAAAGCGCACATTCCGTATAAAATAGCCTTTATCTTCTCTTCGACGTTGCGCTTTTTCCCGCTGTTGTTCGAGGAGATTCAGACGATCATCGAGGCGCAGCGGTTGAGGGGACTGGCCTTCGAGACGATGGGGGCGCTCAAGCGGCTGCGTGTCTACGCCAAAATCGCCGTCCCGCTCATCCTGGGCGCGCTGGTCAAGTCGCAGATGCTCGACATCGTCCTGCAATCCAAGGCGTTCACCGGCAGCCCGCAGCGCACGTACCTGCACGAGACGCGCCTCTGCGCCGCGGATTATGCTGTGATGGTTGGCGCTGTCCTGTTCATCATCACCGCCGCCGTTGCCTATTTCGGCTGGGGCGTGGGGAAATTTGCAGGATTGCGGATTTGGTGATTGGTTGATTTTTGCCATTTGAAGGAGTGTAACCGAATCTGCGATGCAGCCCCGATAATGAAAATGATCGCAGGACTATTCGACTAACGACTATAAGACTATCTTCAGAGGATGCCTATGAATCTCGAATTCACGCTCAATGGCGCGAGCATTTCTTTGCCGGATATTCCTGAGGACATGCTCCTGGTGGATGTGTTGCGCTCGATGCTCGGACTGACGGGGACGAAGCGCGGCTGTGAGACAGGCACGTGCGGCGCGTGCTCGGTGCTGGTGGACGATAAACTGACGAAGTCGTGCCGCACGCCGATAGCGAAGGTTGCCGGACGTACCGTCACCACCATCGAAGGCATCCACGCCCCCGACGGCGGCCTCAGCGACCTGCAACAGGCGTTCCTGGAATGTGGCGCGGTGCAATGCGGCTACTGCACGCCCGGCATGGTCATCGCCGCCGAGGCGCTGCTGCGCGCCAACCCCAACCCCACCCGCGACGAAATCCGCCGCGCCATCTCCCCCAACCTTTGCCGCTGCACCGGCTACCAGCAGATTGTGGATGCGGTGGAGCTGACTGCGAAACGCAGACTCGGCGAATCGGCGAATGAGCGAATGGGTGAATTCCAAAATCCAAAATCCAAAATCCAAAATCTAAAATACGTTGGCAATCCCACACTCCAAAACGTGGATGGCCCCGACAAGGTCTCCGGGCGGGCGAAGTACGTGGGGGATATGCGCGTGGCGGGGATGCTCTACGCAAAAGTGCTGCGTAGCCCGCTGCCGCACGCACGCATCGTCAAACTGGACACTGGCCCGGCGCTGGCCGTTCCCGGCGTCAAGGCCGTCATCACCCAGGCGGATTTTGTGGATCATGGCAACTTCGGTTGGCCGGTGAAGGACGAATACGTGCTGGCTTACGGCAAAGTGCGTTACGTGGGCGAAGGCATTGCGGCAGTGGCGGCGGAAACCGAAGCAGCGGCGCAGGCGGGAATTGACGCCATCCTGCTCGAACTTGACCCGCTGCCGGTGGTGAGCGATATGACCCGTGCGTTGGACCCCGACGCTCCTATCATCCCCGACCGCCCTTCGACGCTGACAGCGGGCGGCCTGGGCGAAGGCAACCTCTGCGACCGGCACATCGTCCGCAACGGCGATCCTGCGCCGATTCTTGCCGAATGTCCGGTCATCTTGGACGAAGTCTACACCTTCCCCCACCAGGAACACGCCTACATCGAAACCGAGGGCGTACTGGCAATCCCCGAACCCGACGGCGGCGTGACGCTTTACGCCAACAACCAAAGTCCTTTCATCAACCGCGATACCACCGCGATGGTGCTTGGCCTGCCCACGACCCTGGTACGTGTGATCCAGCCGCCGGTCGGCGGGGCGTTTGGCGGCAAGGATGACATCCTTTACCAGACCACTGCGCAGGCCGCCAAACTGGCACTGCTCACCGGAAAGTCTGTGCGTCTGGTGCTCTCGCGGGCTGAGTCTATGGCCGCATCGTATAAGCGCCAGGCATCGCAGATTCGCCTCATCCTCGGCGCGGATGCCGATGGTACGCTGCAAGCTGCCAAAGTCGAGCTGCTGATGGACAGCGGCGCCTATGCCTCGATGACGCCGCTGGCCTCGTGGCGCGCGACGATGCATGCGGCAGGCGCATATCGCTACCGCGCTGTCCACGTGGATACCACCGCCGTCTACACCAACAACGGTTTCTCCGGCGCCTTCCGGGGCTTTGGCAACATCCAGGCTGCCGCCGCTGCGGAGATGGCGATTGATGAGCTGGCGTACCGGCTGGGACGCGATCCGCTGGACTTCCGCCTGCAAAACTGCCTGCGCGAGGGTGACCGCACGATGACAGGTGATCCGATTGAGCACGAGGTGGGACTGACGGCCTGCCTGGAACGGGTACGTGAAGCGTCGGAATGGGACCGCAAGCGCGCGGCCTACGCGCAGCAGCCCGCGGACGCCATCCGCCGCAAGGGGCTGGGCGTGGCCTGCTACTTCCACGGCAGCGGCCTGGGCGGCGAAGGCCACGATTTCGCCGTCTCCACGCTCGCGGTCGACCCGGATGACGGCATCACGCTCACCTCCGGCCTTACCGACTACGGGCAGGGCAGCCGCACCGTCTTCAGCCTGCTGGCGGCGGAAATCCTGGGCGTGGAGCTGCGCAGGATTCGCATGGTGCGCCCCGACACGCACACCGCGGTCGACTCCGGGCCGACGGTGGCCTCGCGCGCGTCCATTGTGGGGGGCAATGCTGTGCGCGTGGCAGCGGAAAAGCTGTTACATCAGCTCAACCTTGCGGCAGCCGACGCGCTGCAGTGCGCGCCGGAACAACTCGTGCGCGACGGCGAGAACTTCATCGGCCCCGACGAGGAGCCGCTGACCTTCTCGGCGGTGACGGCGCACGCCCGCGCGATGGGCTTGCCGCTCTCGGCAGAGGGGCGCTGGGAGATTCGACCGATCCATTGGGATTTCCAGAGAGGCACCGGTGAACCGTACTTCTGTTACGTCTTCGGCGCGCTCGTGGCCGAGGTAGAGGTGAACACGCGGACGGGGAAAATCGCCGTTTCCGGGCTATGGGCGGCGCACGACGCGGGGCGGATTCTCTATCCCGCCGGCGCATTGGGACAACTGTACGGCGGTGTGGTGCAGGGGCTGGGCTACGCGCTCACGGAGCACTTCCGCTACGAAAATGCCATCCCCCAAACGCTAGAATTCAACACCTACCGCATCCCGCGCGCCACCGACGCGCCGGACATCGACGCGGCGTACATCCAGACCACCCTGCGCGAAGGCCCGTTCGGTGCGAAGAACCTGGCGGAGCCGGTGATGGTCGGCGCGGCCCCGGCGATTGCCAACGCCGTCTTCCAGGCAACGGGGCAGCGGGTGCGGGCGCTGCCGGTATCCATCAAGACCGATTAACGACTGGCGATCCAGGCTTCACGCAGCCAGTCCCGCACCTCATCATCGATGGCGGCGCGGGCATATAGTTCGAGGTGAGGGGGGAAGCGGCCCGCCGATGGCTTCACGCACCGCTGCGAAGTGTTGCCTGGATACCGGCCGGTGAAAAATGCTTCTGGCGTCATTTCTGTTGAAGTCAGTACTTTGTTCTCATTGACTTGTCGGTATTTTGATTGTATGGTTAAACATATACCTGGCAAGGTAGCTATTCACAGGAAAGGGGGAAACCGAATGAGAACGTTAAGATGGATCAATAGCTTTGCTTTGCTGATGCTTTTGCCGTTGTTCTTTGGCCCGGGACCTACTGTCGCCGCCGGGACCGCAGCGCCGGACGCGCCTCAGGCGCGCACAGCTCCGCTCATTATCGATCACACCTCTACCGACATCACCGCCGTCCCGCAGGAATGGATCGAGGAGGCCAAGCGCGTGTTGCACATTGGTTACGGCCATACATCACACGGCAGCCAGCTCACCGATGGGATGAGCGGGCTGATCGGTTTTGCTAACAATGGCGGCCGGGGTTTGGCTTTGCCGGACAATATCTTCGAATTTAGCCCTACCGGCAATCAGGGTGGCCTGTATCTGCATTACTTTGAAGGGGATGGTTACGGCGACGGGGATTTGGATCATGACGCGGGCTATTACCCCAATTGGGTTGATGAGACACGGGCGTATCTCGGTACCCCGGATCCTACCACTGGACGCGGGCAGAATCACCCGGAGATGAACGTCATTATGTGGTCGTGGTGCGGGCAGGCATCCGGCTACAGCGAGCAAGACATGATTGATCAGTATCTTGCGCCGATGACGCAACTGGAACTGGATTACCCCGGCATCACCTTTGTCTATATGACCGGTCATTCCGACGGCACCGGCGAGACGGGTAACCTGCACCTGCGCAATCAACAAATCCGTGATTACTGCATCGAAAACAACAAAGTGCTGTACGATTTCTATGACATCGAGCTGTACGATCCGGACGGGAATTACTACGGCGATAAGGATGTCAACGATAACTGCGATTACGATTCGGACGGCAACGGTTCACTCGACAAGAACTGGGCGCTCGACTGGCAAGCTGCGCATACCGAAGGGACGGATTGGTATGAATGTAGTTGCGCGCATAGCCAATCGTTGAACTGCAACCAGAAGGCGTATGCGGTGTGGGCGTTGTGGGCGCGTCTCGCCGGATGGGATGGCGGGATCAGTGCGCTGGAAGCCGGCAAGACTGCCTCGCAGGCCGAAGCGACGCCGGGCGAAACCATCACCTACACCGTCACCATCCGGGCCAGCAGAGTACACCGCCAACCCAGACTGTGACGCTCAACGACGCGGTCCCCGCCGGACTGGCCTATGTCCCCGGCTCTCTCGCTGCGACTTCCGGCACTGTGAATGACGCCGCTGCGCCTGCGCTCACCTGGACGGGCCTGCTCACGCCTACGCCCGCCGTCACCGTGACTTACGCCGTCACCGTCGCTACCACCGAATGGCGCAGCATCACCAATACTGCCGTTGTCGCCGTTGCGGGGCAGGAGCCGCTCACCCGCACGGCGACCGTGCAGATTGTCCGCCCTCCCGATTATCCCGATCTCACACCGTCGTTCAAGACCGTCTCCACGCCCTACGCCAATCACGGCGACCGCGTGACGTACACGGTGAGCATCCGCAACGCCACCGGGCCGCTGTCCCTCACCGCCGTGATGAGCGACGTGCTCCAACCTGGATTGGTCTACATCCCCGGCACCTTCACCGCCACATCCGGCGAGGTGGACGAAACGGCGGCGCCGTTGCTGCAATGGATAGGCGTGCTCTCGCCCTCATCCTTCATCACATTGACTTATGCCGGTGTTGTCACATACACTAAACCCGGCAGCACGGGCATCCTCCCGGCCTTTATCACCAACCAGGCTAACATCGCCGTACCGGGATATGCGGGTGTCATGCGCAGCGTCACGCTGAGGGTCAATATGCTTCGTATTTATTTGCCTTTGGTGTTGAAAGCGCAGTAAACGGTTGTCGATTCCTACATCGGTCGAGGAGCTTCACTGGCTCCTCGACTTGTGTTTATGTCCGGTGGACGCTACCTTTGGCTGGCTTGCTTTCACTTTGCTGGTTGTCTACCTCCTCTCCTGCCGGAGTTTTCAAAGAATTGCGAAAAAAACGCCGACTTCCTTTGCGTTTTGCCAATATTTATGGTAAGATATTTGTATAGTTGACGCAGGAGGTCAGTATGACAACAACAGAGAGTGAACCGGTGCGAGCTGCTCGGCCCACACAGCGCGATGCCAATCGCGCTGCCAGGCGTGGGGGTGGATTTGGCCCCTTATGGAATGCGTTCAAGAATATTGCCATTGTTTTCTCGTTCATCGTCAACTTCATTCTGGTGCTTGTTTTGCTGCTGGCGCCTGAGCCTGTGTTCATGGTCAAGAGCCAGGTGGCCGAACCCCTGTTGCTCGATCTGGACAGTGCCTTTGCCGCCCTGGGAGAAACGCACATCCGATCCACCGTCTATATCACCGATACGATGCCGGTCGTGTTCGACTTGCCGCTGGCGCAGGACACGAACGTTGTGTTGGTAGAAGCGGTGCCGCTCCAGGCGCCGGCGACGTTTGTTTTACCGGGCGGCGGCGGCGCGATCCACGGAACGGTGCAGCTCGCTTTGCCGAAAGGGATGGCTTTGCCTGTGGCGCTCAACCTGATGGTGCCGGTGAGCACGACTGTGCCGGTGGTGATGCAGGTGCCCGTCGAAATCCCGCTGGCGGAAGCCGGCATGGCCCCGGCGATCGAACAACTGCGCGCGGTTTTCTCGCCACTCACCGTCGCCGTGCAGAGTCTGCCTGACTCAACCGAGGAAGTCCTACAGCAGGTTGTCAGCAAAAATCCATAATGAATCAACGGCCCATCTGCAACTACGAAGGCTCCCGCTACCGCACGGAGTTCTGGGACGCTACACGTGCCTATGAGGACGCCGCCGAACGCATCGCTATGCGGGCGCTGCTGCCGCCGCAAGGCCGCATGCTCATCGAAATCGGCGCGGGCTTTGGGCGCATGGCCGACCTTTACGCGGGCTACAAGACGGTCGTGCTCTTCGACTACGCGCGCACGCAGTTGGAGCAGGCCGTCGAGCGGCTCGGTGAAACCGGCGCAGGGGGGCAGCCCCGTTACCTTTTCGTCCAGGGCGACTTCTACCATTTGCCTTTCGTCACCGGGTTGTTTGATACGGTGACGATGGTGCGCACGCTTCACCATGCCGCCGATGCGCCTGCCGTGCTGCGCGGTATCGCCGACATTCTAGGGCCGGGTGGGGCGTTCATCCTGGAATTCGCCAACAAGCTGAACCTCAAAGCGATCGCGCGCTACCTCCTGCGCCGCCAATCGTGGTCGCCTTTCGACCCTGCGCCGGTCGAATTCGTGGCGCTCAACTTCGATTTTCATCCCCGCTGGATATGGGCGCAGTTGGCGCAGGCCGGTTTGCGCCGCGAGGCTACGCGCACGGTCTCCCATTTCCGCATCGGCTTTCTCAAACGTCTTGTCCCTGCGCGGCTTTTGGCGGCCCTGGACGCGCTGGCGCAGCCGACCGGCGCGCTCTGGCAACTCAGTCCGAGCGTCTTCACACGCGCGCGGGCCGGTGCAGATAAAAGCGCCGCAGCCGAGGGGACATTCTTCCGCTGCCCGGCGTGCGGCGAACCGCTGGGCGCACCGCCACAGGACGAATTCCGTTGCACCTGCGGCAAGGTCTGGCGGCGCGAAGGTCACATCTATAACTTCCGCGATCCGGCCTGATCTGCTATAATATCTGTATCCGGCGGCGGTAACCCAGGGCCGGAGGTAACCAAATGGCAACGAGCAGGGTACATACCCTGCTCGTTTTTTGATGAGGAATGAAATGCAGTGGATTCGTGATTATAAACCCGATCTGAATAGTGCCCGGCTCTTTCGCCAGGCGCTGGTGATTACGCTGGTAGGAAATCTGATGTTGGCGGTGGGGAAAGGTGTGGCCGCCTATTTCTCCGGCAGCGTAGCGTTATACGCCGACGCCGCCAATTCTGTCTCGGATGTGCTCTACTCGCTGCTGATGATCCTGGGTTTGTGGATGGCGCAACAGCCGCCGGATATCGGGCACCCGCAGGGCCATGGGCGGTTCGAGCCAATCGTCGGCCTGATGGTCGCTTCTGCTATGACGTTTGCCGGGTATGAAGCCGGGCGCACTTCGATCGAACGATTTCTGGTCGGCGGTACGGATGTGGTATTGGGCTGGCCTGTGCTGGCGTTGCTGGCCAGCGCCGCCGTTAAAGCGCTGATGTACGGTGCAATCCGGCGCATCGCTGTGCGGGTCGCCAGCCCTGCGCTTGCCGTCGTCGCCCAGGATAATCTCTCCGATGTGCTGACGTCTGCTGCGGCCTTTGTGGGCGTGTTCGGATCGCGCTTGCTGCACCCGTTGGCCGATCCCATCGCGGGGGTGCTCGTTGCGCTCTGGATCTTCCGCGCGGCGTTGGGGGCCTGGAAGGAAAATCTGCGCTATTTGACGGGCGCCGGTGCTTCACGCGAAATTCGTGAGGAAATCGCCGCCCTTGCCGCAACGATTCCTGGGGTGCTCAGCGTGCATCAGGTCATCACCGAATATGTCGGCCCGCGTCTGGTGGCCGATTTGCACATCGACGTGGATGGGAACACACCGCTCTTTGAAGTGCATCGTATCTCCGACGCCGTGCGTGTTGAATTGGAGGCGCTGCCAGAGGTGGATCGCGTTTACGTGCACGTGGAACCATCGGCAGCATCCTGAGGGATGTTTTGAGTCAGCGAGAAGTCAGGTATAATGACACTGTGGATACCGAATCGGCTGTAGAAACGCGCGTGTGGGTGGTGCCTGCCTGGCCCACGTTGGACGGTTGGGGATTTTTGCCCGTAGCTGCCGTTTTAGGCGGGGCGTGGGCCTATGCCGGGCCGCTTACAGGGGATGTTTGGCCCTCCGTTCTCACCGCGTTAGTGCTGGCGTTGGCGGGCTGGCTGCCTTTCTGGCGCATGGTGACACGCACGCCCTGGGCAGAGACCTTCGCTCTGTGGCGCGTATGGCAGCAGGAAGCGCCTTTGCCCCTCTGGCCCTACCTCCAACCGGGGACGCCGGGCGCGGCCCTGCATCGCACGTTGCGCCAGGCGTTGGCGTGGTGGCGCGCTGTGGGGCGGGCGGCGTTAGCTGCGCCCTTGTGTATGGCGGCGCTGGCGTTCGGGGTGAGCGTGCTGGCGGCGCTGGTTTTGGGCCGCGACGCGCTGCTGCTCACGCTGGCGCTGATCGCCTGGACCGAGATCGCCGTGCTCTGGCACGAGGGGCGTGGCGATGTTGGCGCAGCGTGGGCGGCGGGTGCGCTGGTGGGAGTGCCCTGGCTGCTGGGCGCGTCGCTCAGCACATCGCCCGATAACACCGGGACATTGCAGCCGGCCCTTTCTGCGCTGGCGCTTGTGTTGTTGATGGCATTTTACGCACATCCTGCTCCATTGGCGGCGCTGGGGCCTTTGCTGAGCGCCGGATTCCTCATTTGGCAAGGACGGTTTCTCGCTGCCGGAGGGATGCTGTTGCTGGCTTTGCCGGGGCTGTTGTTGCTCCTTCAGCGTCCTTCAACGGCGGTATACCGGCGTGCTCTCACGCCATGGCTTCTGGCGATGATCTTCTTGATGGCCTGGGCGTTGTAAGATGGGCTGGGTCGTGGGCGTCGTTGTGACGCTGGCTCTGATTGCGTTCTTGTACTGGCAGCTCATTCTGGCCGAAGGCGCCTACCTGGGTCGGCGGGTGGTCATCCTGCTCTACGATTGGTCGGCCCGCGTGTACGACCGCATCAAGGGCTACAATCCCGGCTACGAGCAGTGGTTCCTCGGCTTGCCGCTCAGCCAGGCCCTCGCCGATCATCCCGATCCCTTGATCCTCGACGTGGCGACCGGTACGGCGCGGTTGGCGCGCACGCTTTTCCACCAGAGCGGCTTCCGGGGGCGGCTCATCGGCCTTGATCTTTCACGCAAGATGTTGCAGCAGGCAGCGCAGGCTACCGCGTTGTGGGGCGATCGCATCACCCTCATTCGTCAGGATGCCTCGCAACTCCCTTTCCCCGACGCGACCTTCGATGCCGTCGTCTGCCTGGAGGCGCTGGAATTTATGCCGGACCCCGATCAGGTGCTGCGTGAGATGGTGCGCGTGCTGTGTCCTGGCGGCATTTTCCTGATCACCAACCGCATCGGCAAGGATGCGCGCTGGCTGCCGGGGCGCACCTACAAGCCGGAGGCGTTCGAGGCGAAGTTGCGCGCGCTGCCGTTGGAGATGGTACGCACCAGGCTGTGGCAGGAGGACTATGACCTGATTTCGGCGGTCAAAGTAGGCGCGCGCGGGCCGGTGGGGATGCGGCGGCTGGAAGAAATCCTGCGCTGTCCGCGTTGCGGGCAACTGTTGCAGCGCGACGACACTGCCTTTCGCTGTGAGAATAACCACATCGTCCCCCTCACCGCTGAGGGCATCCTCGATATGACGCGCTGATGTTGCTCGTGGATTGTTTTTTTTTGTCAGCAGATTAAGCAGATTTAGCAGATGTAAATATCTCATATTGTCAAAACCGCCATTCAATGCTATAATGACAGTTAGATGACCAGGAGTAGCAATCTGCTATTCCGACTATCAGACTAAAGACTACTTGACTAAAGACTACCTGAGGAGGCTATGATGCAAGGGGAAGTACAGGCGATCCGTGACGGATTGCGCGATGTGATCGATTTCGAGATCGGGTTGGATGTGGTGGCTCTGGGGATGATCCGTGACATCGAGGTGAACGATGACGACGTGAAAATCACGATGATTTTGACTTCGCCGATGTGCCCGATGGCCTCGTTTATGATGAACCAGGTGCAAGAGCGCGCTTCTGAGCTAACGCAGAAGAGCGTGGAAGTGGTGCTCGGCAAGGAGATGTGGCGCCCGGATATGATGGAGCAAGAGGCGCGCGATATTCTGGGGATTTGACCCTCGCCTTCAGCCATTTTATTGTCCTGCAAGGGCCAGTGTAAAAGCTGGCCCTTTTCTTTTTTTAAGCTGCGATAAGTCGCAAAACGCGGATCGGGCGCCCCGCTCGAAGCTAATATGGGCATTGTGACGAGAATCAGTAGATCCAATTTTGCTTGGTCTGGATCGCCAGATCCAGACCAGCACGGGGATCTGACGATCCCCTTGGAGCATTTTTGGATCTACTGAGACTGATAAGTTCCTGCCTGCCGGGATGCTTTACCTTTACATTTTATCCGAGTTAGGGTTATAATTGGGTCGGTTGAAAGGTATCTGGTGAGAGGCACAATGGAGCCCAAAACAATCACACAAACAGCTTTCCCAGGAGAGACGGCACGCCCACCCTTGAAGATTGACCTGGCGTATGCGCTGATCACGCTTGGTAGCTCGATGCTCTGGTCGATTCTCGGCGGGTGGCTGCTCTACTTTTATCTGCCGCCGGAGGGGGCCGACCTTGCGCCGGCGGCGTGGTACAGCGTGGTTATCTTTGGGACGCGCGCACTCAACGCGGGGATGGCGCCGTTCATCGGGCAATTCTCGGACAACCTGCGCAGCCGCTGGGGACGCCGGTTGCCGCTGATGTTCGTCTCCGGTGTGCCCTTGCTGGCCTTCTTCGTGCTGTTGTGGACGCCGCCGTTGCGGACGGAATCGGTGTGGAATTTGGTGTACCTGGGTGTGATACTGGTGCTGTACAACCTGGCGTACACGGTGAATCAGATCCCGTACACGGCCCTGCTGCCCGAAATCGCGCTAACCGATCACCATCGGGTGCGGATGTCGGCCTGGGCGTCGAGCTGTATGTTGCTGGGAACGGTCATAAGCGCGGCGGCGGGGATGCTGATCGAACGGTTCGGCTATGCCATCACCGCCCTCCTCTACGCGCTACTGACGCTGCCGCTGCTCTATCTGCCCTTTCTGGTGTTGCGCGAACGCCCCGAACGCTGGACAACATCGGCAGAGGGGGCGTTGCCCCGCCGCAATCTTCGCGCGGTGGTAGGATCAGTGTTGCAAAACCGCGCCTTCGTCGTGATGACGGCGGCCGGCGTTTTTTACTGGGGGGTGACGACATTGATGCAGTCGGCGATTCCCTACATCGTCACCGAGATTTGTCTGTTGAATCCGGGGGATACGCTGTGGTTCTACGTGCCGGTGGTTTTCGGCTCGCTGGTGTGTTATCCGCTGGTCACGTGGCTGGCGGGGCGGGTGGGGAAGTGGAAGGTGTTCGCCGGCTCGCTGTTTGCCTCGGCGCTGGTGATGCCGGGTCTGATGCTCATCGGGGACTGGTTGCCGCTGCCATTGATGGCGCAGGGTATTGTGTGGGTCTTATTGCTGTCCGTGGCGCTGTCCGGCGTCACCATGTTGCCGATGGCCTTCGGCGCGGAAATCGCCGATCACGACGCCGCGTTGACGGGGCAGCGCCGCGAAGGGTTGTATTATGCGATGTGGGGACTGCTCGATCAGGGGGTCAACGGGGTGGCAGCCGCGTTGTTGCCGCTGATTCTACTCTTGGGGCGCAGCCGGAGCGATCCCCATGGCCCGCTCGGTGTGCGGATGATCGGTGTGGCCGGCGGCGTGATGTTGCTGGTAGCTTTCGTCATTTTCTTGCGCTATCCTTTTCGGCACAAACAAGGAGATGAACATGCGTTCGCGCAATGAACGCCACCTGAAGTCCACGGCTTACATGCTATCCGGCATGGGCAGTCTGTTGGTGATCGTCTGGTGCATTGCTGCCCTGGTGCCGGCGTTACGTGCGTTGATGCTGGACTTTGTCGCGTCGTTTCTCGCCGGCTTGCTGGTGACCGGCGTGTTGTGGTGGACTGCACACCACGCTTCTGACGAAGCGCGCTCCTTCTGGCGTTGGCTGGCCTGGGCCTGGACGTTGGGCATTGCCGGTAATGTGGCCTGGGGGATTCACGACTATGTGACCGGCGAGACTCTGGCAGTTTTCAGCTTGATCGATGCCTTCTACATCGCCCGCTACGTCCTCATATTTTGGACATTCTGGCGTTATCCACGGCGGACGCAGCACGCAGCCTGGCCCACTTACGGCGTGCTCCTGGCAGCGGCGACGGCGTTGATTTGGGCGGCGCTTTTTCGCCCGGTGATGGCAGCGATTCCGCGCCCCGTGCTGTTTTTCCTCGGCGGTGCCCTGTACCCGATTATGGATATCGCGCTTGTGTATGTGGCGTGGACGGCTCTCACGTACACCGCCGATCGACGGATGCGAGTGACCATGCGCTGGCTTGTCGGCGCGTTGATCGTCTATAGTCTGGCGAACTGGATCAATTTCAGGGTGCGCTCGGAGGTGTTCGAGGCTTCTTCGCTCGCGGCAGGATTGTTCTGGCTGTTGTCGGATGTGGGAACCGGCGTAGCGGCGCTGTATGCGGTTTGGCCCTCTGCCGTCGGCGCAGCGTTGACGCCGCGGGCAGCGCCTTCTACCACGCTCCCCGCGCGGCTGCCTGTGTTTGCCGCCTGGCTTACCGCAGGACTGGCTGTCGTTGATGGGGTGGCGCGGCAAGCTGTAGATGCGATGCTCCTGGTTTGCGCGGCACTCGCGTTGATTCTGGCCGCCTGTCATCGGCTGTTTTGCAAAAGGGAGGATGGTGATGAAAGTGTCCATTGAAGATATGGCAGCTCTTGAGCGACAAAACTATGTGGCGATGCAGCCGATGGTGGCGGTGACGCCGGGCGTTGAATTGATCCTGCGAGATGACGTGATCATCACCAGCAGCCAGGTTTTCCCCACGCCGGACGCCAATCACGCCTGCTTGTTACGGGCCACCCGCGAGACAGCGCCGGCCTTGATCGCCGAGGTGGTGGAGCATTTCACGTCCAGGGAGTTGCCGCCGACGGTCTTTGTTTCGCCGGCCTGCGCGCCGGAGGAGTTGCCGGCGTTTTTAGAGGCACAGGGCTTTGTCCGCCAAAAAGAGCGGGAGGCGTGGATGGTTCTGGAGAAGGCGGAAGACCTGGTGCGGTCGACGCCGTCTGCCAGAGTGGAAGTCCACAGCATCGACAAAAGTGAAGCTATGACCTTTGCCGGGGTTTTCCTCAAAGCTTTCGGGATGCCGGAAGAGTACGCGACACCGCTGGCGGAGGTCATGTCGCCTTCGATCGGCCTGCCGGGAATGTTCCACTACGTGGCGACCTTCGACGGAGAGCCGTTGGGGGTCTGCACCTTGATTTGTCATAAAGACCTGGCTATTGTCGGCAGCGCGGGTGTGATCGCCAACCGGCGTGGGCTGAAAGTGTTGAGCGGGTTGACAACGACGGTTTACAACGACGCTTTTGCCTGGGGATGTAAACGCGCGCTGTTGCAAACGACAGCGGGCGCGCCCTTCGAGCGTTTCCTGCGTATCGCAGGGTTCAAAACGTATTTCACCCGGACGTGTTACACACTGGCATAATCCCCCTGGTCAAAATTGTAGATGTGGAGAAAGTCTACAGAACCGGCGCCGTCACTTTTGCGGCGCTGCGGGGCGTCACGCTGGATATCGCCGATGGCGATTTCGTGGCGGTGATGGGGCCATCGGGCAGCGGCAAATCTACGTTGCTGCATCTGATGGGCGGTCTGGATCGCCCCACCGCCGGGCGGGTCGAGGTCAAGGGTGTCGTCCTCAGCGAAATGAATGAGACGGCGCTGGCGAAATTCCGCCGTGCGCATATCGGTTTCATCTTCCAGTTTTTCAACCTGATCGACAACCTGACCGTTCAGGCGAACATCGAGTTGCCGGCATTGTTGCAGGGTGGGCGGGATCGCAAGGCCGTGCGCCGCCGCGCCGATGCGTTGATGGAGCGTCTGGGTATTCTGGATCAGGCAAGCAAGCATCCGTGGGAATTGTCCGGCGGACAACAGCAGCGTGTCGCCATCGCGCGGGCGCTGATCAACCAGCCCACATTGTTGCTGGCCGACGAGCCGACGGGCAACCTGGACAGCGCGAGCGGGCAGGACGTATTGCGCATTTTGCAGGAATTCAATGCCCAGGGGCAGACCATTTTGATGGTCACGCACGATGCTGCCGCTGCGGCGCAGGCCCGGCGTGTCATCTTCATCCGCGATGGTCGGCTGGCTAAAACTGTACCGGGCCGCGACGCGCAACAAATTGCGCAATCCCTGGCCGCCTTAACAGGGACCTGATTTCCGAGTGTCTATGAGATTTCACCACGAATCTACACGAATTCTCACTAATTTTGCCTTCTATTCGTGGTAATTCGTGAAGATTCGGCGAATGCAGACATTCGTGGTAAAGGATGTACGATGTTAGCTGTGTGGCAAAAGATCAAGGCGGATGTTGCAGGGAGGCCGTTCATTTCACTCCTGATCTTGATCACGATTGTCTCGGCGACGATGCTGTTGACGTTGGCGCTGGCGACGCTGCTCAACCTCAGCCAACCCTACGACCGCTCTTTCGCCGAACTGAACGGCGCCCACCTGTGGCTCTACTTCGACCGCGCCAGAGTCAGACGCCGCGACGTGGAGCGTATCGAAGCCTTGCCGGAAGTGACCGAGAGCACCGGTATCCAATACAGCGTCACGAGTCGCGTGCAGATCGGCGATACGCGGGTTTTGGTCAGCATCAGGCGCACGCCACTCCAGCCGCCGTCGGTCAACCGCCTGTTGGTGCAAGAAGGGCGGTATCTGCTGCCGCATCAGACTGAAGTGTTGGCGAGCCGCGATTTGTCCGACTTGTACGGCCTGAGCGTTGGCGAAACGGTGGGCGTTACCCGGCAGGACGGCAAGAAAATAAGGCTACCGGTTATCGGCCTGGCGTACAATCCCACCTGGGATACCTACCGCAACACGCAGCCGCCCTACCTCTACATCGGCGAGAGCCTCTTTCAGGAGTTGTATCCCGATGAAGCCACATGGGAGTGGTCGTTGGGGGTGCGTCTGGCGGACCCGGAAGCCGTGGATGCAGCCCTGGCGCGGATTGAGGCGTTGCTGCAACCGGATGCGGTACGCATCCACACCGACTGGCGGGATGTCAAACGCTCGGCGAATTTCGGGGCGCGGCTCAATTTTATCATCCTGGGCGCGTTCAGCCTCTTTGCGATCCTGGCGACGGTGCTGGTCATCGTCAGCAGCATCAGCGCGTTCGTGCTGTCGCAGTTCCGGCAGGTGGGCATCCTCAAGGCGGTGGGGTTCACCCAGGCGCAGGTTTTGTGGCTCTACATCGGACAATATCTGGCCTTGGGGGTGATCGGTTGTCCGCTAGGGCTGGGCCTGGGCCTCCTCCTTTCCCCGTTGCCGTTGAAGAACATCGCGTCGTCGTTGAGCACAACGTTTCAACCGCCGTTGAACCCGTGGATTGTCGTAGCCGTTCTGGGCAGCGTGCCGATGGTCATCGTCCTGGCGACATGGCGTTCGGCGCAGCGCGCAGCCAAAGCCAACATCGTCAAAGCGATTGCGACCGGCGCCGAAGCCCCGGCCAGAAAGGAGTTCTGGCTGCCCCGGCTGGCGGCGCGTCTGGGTTTCCCCATCCCCTTTGTCTTGGGATTGAGCGACGTTTTCGCCAGGCCGTTCCGCTCATTGGTCACGGGGGTGAACCTGCTGCTCGGCGTCATCGGCATTGTCTTTGCGCTGACATTGAACGAGACGCTCGAAACCTACAAGGCGAATCCGCCTTTGCTGGGTATCCCTTACGATGCAATTGTGACGCGCGGCGCGACCGGCGACAGCCGCGTGCAGTACCTCCTGGAACGCGCGCCCGGCGTGGAGGCGTTTTACGGCGAGTATCGCGTGGACGTCGAAACGCTGACAGGCGAAACCTTTCAGGTGCGGGCTGTGGATGGGGATGTGACGGGCTTCCCGTTCAGAATCCTGGCCGGGCGGGCGATCCGTCCTGGAACCGCCGAAGTGATGGCCGGGCAAGGGCTGTTGGATTGGTTGGGGTTGAACGTGGGGGATGAGCTGACGGTCGTTTTGGATGGATGGCGTCACCGGCCCGTCACCTGGCGCATCGTCGGCGCGTATACGGAGCCGGTCAACACCGGGCAGATGGCGATAGCGAACTTCTCCACGCTGGCGCGGCTGTTGCCTGGCGAAAGGCCGTCCGTCTATTACCTGAAACTTGCGCCGAACGCGGATACGGCTTTGCTCAAACGCTATCTGGAGCCACGCCCCGAATCCGATTTGAACCTGACCCTGGCCGGACAGGCGATTCCAGGGGTGGTGGTCTACTTGCAACTTGCACTTTTTGCATTATCCGGTATTCTAATCGGTATAGCTTTGGTTAGTGTTTTTAACACCTCGTTGTTGGCGGTGCAGGAGAAGTTGCGCATCATCGGGGTACTGAAGACACTTGGCTTTACCCCCGCGCAAGTCATCACGATGGTGAACACGACGGCTGGATTTCTAGGGCTTTTGGCGGCTGTGCTGGGCTTGCCATCGGGGTGGGTGTTGACGAAAAGTGCGTTGGCAATCTTGTCCAAATCGTATGGCTTTGGTGCGTTGGAGGTGCCGTTGAACATCCTCTATGCCCTGGTGTTGCCTTTGTTGATGATCGGCGTGAGTATCGCGGGCAGCTATCTGCCGGGGAGACGGGCGGCGCGGGTGTCAATCGTCAATGTGTTGCGCGGTGAGTGAGATGGCGTTCGTCAATGCGATTTTCTGGGAATTCGTACAGAACGTGCCGGTGTTGGTGTTGTTTGTGGCGGCGGTGTGGCTGTGGGCCAAAGGCCGCCGCCGCGAGGCGATTGTCTGTAGCGTCATCGGCGCCGTGGTCGGCTCGCTGCTCATTCGCTTTACCGAACCGCTTATCAGCGGGTATCACGAACCGTGGGCGGTGACGCTGGTGAACATCGTCGCGTTTGCCGGACTGCAAGTGCTCTTTGCCGCCTATCTGGGCACGGAAAGCCGTTGGAGCAGTTGGAAGACCGATGCGCTGTTCGGGGGGGGAGCGGGCGTCGGCCTGGCGCTGGCGCAGGGCGTCGCCGCGGACGGCGCGCCCTGGATCGGCATCGTCCTGCATGGGTTGGCGTTGGGCCTCATCGGGGCTTTGCTGCTGGGCGGGCTACGGCGGCAGAAAGACAAGCCGTTGAAGACGGCACTGATCAACGCCGTCTGGCTGGCCTTGTTGATGACGCTGGTGATCAGTGCCATTGACTATAGTTACCTGCTTTTGCGGGCGTAAGTATGGGCTCCGAGATCAAACACCTTTGGCAGCGTTCCAAGACCTACCGGATCGTGTTGACGGCGACGGTGGTGTATGTGGTGTTGCGGTTGGTGGTACAAGGTGTGGTTTTGGCGGTGATGCTGTTTCCCGAAGCGGGGATTCTGGGGGGCGTGCCGGCATGGGTGGATGTAGAAGGGCCGGTTGTGCCGGCTGACTTACAGATTTACTTGAATGCAGCCAAACATTTGTCCGCCAGACAAGATCTTTATTTGAAAGGATCGTTGGAAAGGCTTGAGGATCACTATCCTTACGCACCTTCCTTTGCGTTAGCTTTTGTTCCTTTTTTGTGGTTGTCCCCCGTGGGGGTTTCTGTCGTCCATACATTCTTGCATATCATTGCTTATGGAATAATGTATGTCCGATGGGGACGGATTTTTAATCGCCTCGGACTCGATTCCGCGGTCAAGATGTTAACCTGGTCGCTTCCTGTGTGGCTGCTCTTTTCGTCGTTTTGGACGGATTTAGGCTATCTCAACATCTATATCATTATGGCCTTGTTCGCCACACTGTTGATCGAAGCGATTTTGACCGAACACCTGGGATGGTCATTGCTGTGGTTGTCCGTTATTCTCCAAATCAAACCACATTGGACATTTGCCGCTGCCGTCCCTCTCTTGCTTGGACGAAGGCGTTTTTTCTTCAAGTTATTGGCGCTGACAGTGCTGGTTTATATTGCTGTGACGGGGATGACGGTGTTGATTGTCGGACCTGCGTATGGCTGGAGCCAGTATCGGGATTATGTGGCATTTCTGGGGCGGCTCAGTCGAGATTTCCCCTGGCGCGGCCCGGAAAAACCGTTCTTGGGGTATAATCACTCGATAAAACAAACGATCGTTTACTGGTTTGGCGTAACGCAGGAAACGTTACGAATGGCAACAGTGGTTAAAATACTGCTTTTGATTCCGCTAGGCGTAACGTGTTTACGTCATATATTGCGCCCGGTCAATCGGCGTGGCGACGAAATACCGCAACTGGGACTTGATTTTGCATTTGCCTTGTATTTGGGAGCATTTATCTGGTTAGACATGGTCTGGGAATTATCTTTGGGGATCGCGCTTTATCCTTATCTGTTGGGGACAACACAATCACGGTTTGCGCGAACGTGGGCACATATAGCATTTTTACCGTATGCTTTACTTGATCCGTGGCGGGTGGGAAGCCTTGTTTTTGGAGGGATGGATGTCATTCTCCCTGGCCCTTACGTTGCCACCGATCCGGCTATTTATTTCCCTTTGATTCTGATGACAATTTTGATGCTATATGCTTTGTTGGTGATGCGGTTGTGGCGGGCGACGCCGGCGCCGCGTCTGGCAGGAGTATAGATGTGGAGCTTGAGACCTTTCTGAATTTACCTACCGAAGAGGTCGCCCGCCTTGTGCGCGAGGCCGGCCCGAAAGTGTGCGTTTTTCCGATTAACGGGACGCGACGCTGGCTGATGTTGGAACACCCCGACGCTGTAGCCGAGAATTTTGTCGAAGCGTATCTGAACATTGCCGGGCGTCGCCATGTGGAACTGTACCAACTGTTTTTCGATCACGGTATTGATACCTTGCTCACCCCCGTTTTCGGTCCGGATATTCTGGCGCGCGGCGAGGGATACGACGCATTGATTCGTGATGGGCTATCCTGGTTTGCGCGTGGCCAGGATTTCCTGGATTTCTACGACGCTTACGACGTGCGGGTGCGGGTGTACGGCGACTACCGGCGCTATTTGGAGCCGACGCCGTATGCCAGCGTCATTCAGGATTTTGAAGCTATAGAGCAACGCACGGCCTCCCACAGTCGCTACCGGCTTTTCTTCGGCGTGTGCGCGCACGATGCGGCGGAAACCGTGGCTGAAATTGGTGTACAATTTTACCAGAGGCATGGACGTTTGCCCAATAAATGCGAAATTGTTGAGGCTTACTATGGAGAATATGTTGCGCCGGTCGATTTCTTTATTGGCTTTGACAAATTCGCGGCCTTCGATATGCCGCTGGTGGCGACCGGCAACGAAGATTTATATTTTACCGTTGCGCCGTCTCTTTATCTTCATGTACAGCAATTACGCAAAATTCTTTATGATCATTTATACGCTCGTCCTAAAGAAGAAAGTAGCTACACTGAAATGACTGAAGCGGATTGGGCAACGATGCGTGATTTCTATCAAGCCAATGTAAAAAATATATTAGGGATCGGGATCTGTTATAAAGGCATTTGGTATCCATTGTCCCAAGTTGAGCTCCCGAATGCCCTTGCCAATCTGCACAAATCCGGGTGATTTATGAATTTACAAGAAGAATGGGTGAAACTCTTAAAAGAAACCGGTCCAGGGAAAATGATGTCCACAGCCTACGATACGGCGTGGATTGCGCGCTTAGTTGAGATCGGCGAGCCGATCGGTGACTTGGCTATGGAGTGGCTGCGCGAGAACCAATTGCCGGATGGGTCATGGGGAGCAGCTCACCCCCTTCATTATCACGACAGGGTGATTTGTACATTGGCGGCTGTCAGTGCATTAGCAAGACGTGGCAGGCCTGGCGATCGCGCCCGACTGGATCGGGCAGAGGCAGCATTAGGGGCTATGACGCCTCATTTGAAAGAAGACCCGTCCGGTGAAACGATCGGGTTTGAGCTTATCGTCCCTACGCTGCTTCATGAGGCAAAAGCGATGGGGGCAATTCATCACGAAGAGATAGAAGTGTTGAAGTCTCTTGTATCACTTCGGTCGGCCAAGTTAGCTCTGTTGCCGAATGGTACGATCAATCGGTTCGTAACTATGGCTTTTTCTATTGAAATGGCAGGTAACGACGGCAAAGATTTATTGGATATAGAAAATTTACAAGAACAGAATGGCTCTATCAGCTACAGCCCTTCGGCAACTGCCTACTTTGCTTTATACGTGCGCAGAAGGGACCCGGCCGCGCTTGCCTATTTACGCTTAGTAGCTGCTGACGGTACTGCACCCAATGTATCCCCAATTGATGTTTTTGAGCAGGCATGGGTATTATGGAATTTAAAGTTTGTCGTCAACTTATTGGATGAGAAGGTGCTGGATCTTTGTTCATTCCATCTTGACTGTTTAGAACAGAGTTGGGTCCCTGGCGCCGGTACTGGTTTTACAAAAAACTACGCCCCTAGAGGCGGCGACGAAACGAGCGTTGTTTATGACGTATTAAAATTTTATGGTCGTCCTGTAGATGTCGCTGCAGTCCTATCCTATGAGAAATCGTATTATTTTTGCTGTTTCAATTTTGAATCGAATCCATCTATCAGTGCGAACAGCCATGCTCTGAGTGCATTACAGCAGGCCGGCTTTGAAAAGACGCTCCCCGTAATAAAAAAAATACTGCATTTTTTAAGTGAGTCACGAACGAACAATACTTTTTGGTTTGACAAATGGCACGCATCTCCCTATTACGCAACATCTCATGCTATCATTGCTTGCATGGGATACAATGATCAAATAGCAAGCAGCGCTATTGATTGGATCTTATCGACTCAAAACGCTGATGGTTCCTGGGGGTATTATGCACCAACAGCCGAAGAAACAGCCTATTGCATACAGGCATTAGCAATTTGGAGACGTTATCATAATGGTCAAATTCAGACTGATGTATTTCATCGAGGCCAAGAATGGTTGATGCGCCACATCAACCCTCCCTATCCGCCTCTTTGGATTGGCAAATGTTTGTATTGCCCTGAATTAGTGGTCAAATCAGCAGTCTTAAGTGCTCTCACCCTGGTGGAAAGTCTCTAGGCTCAAATGATCGCTCAACTATTAGAAGTCTCGTCCACTGACCTAGAAGATGTTCGACGTCGTCGGCTTCTTAATATATTATTGTTTGGAACAGGCTCGTTATCATTTATCGCGCTTATCGGTGTTGTTGCAGCTTATTTCTTAGGACTTGCCTCTACTGAAGATTTCAGCCGGCTTGCACCGATTATATCGGCTGTATTTGCAAGTTTGGTTCTTATTTTTCTTATAAATCGTCGCTGGTCTGGATGGATAGCTGGATCGTCATTCACATTATTATGGGTCGTAGTGTTTTCATTTGCCGATGAACCCCGTCAAGTTGTTGAAGGCCGTGCCCTTTTCCTGTTCACTATCCCTATTCTTATGTCCAGTGTGATTCTTCGTCCCTGGGCCAGTTTTATAGCTGCGGGTATATGTGGTCTGGTGATCACAATCGTAGCCATGCTCAATTTGCCAGATTATGCACAAGGCTCGCCTCCCATCCCCACCATCTTCGGTTTCTTCACCGTCGCCTTCGTCGCCTGGCTTGCCGCCCGCAGCCTGGAAAACGCCCTCGCCGAGCTGCGCGTCCTTAACACCGGTCTGGAAGAGCGCGTGCGTGAGCGCACCTTCGAATTGCAACAAGCCAACGAGCAACTGACCCTCGCCTACGAAAAACTCCAGGAACTCGACCAGCTTAAGTCGCGCTTTCTCTCCATCGTCTCGCACGAGCTGCGCACGCCCCTCAACGCCATCCAGGGATTCGCCGAGATGCTCCAGGCGGAGGTTTATGGTCCACTTTCGCAAAAACAGCGCGGCGCCCTGCAACGCATTTTGGCCAACGACGAACGGCTGTTGGCCCTCGTGAACGATTTACTGGATCAGGCGCGCATGGAAGCGGGGCAGCTCTCGCTGACCTTTGAGCCGTTCACCCTGAAAGAGCTGATTGAAGACATGGAATCCACCATGCGCGTGTTGGTGGAGGCGAAAAAGCTGTTTCTCAAAGTCCATGTCTCGCCTGCCGTTCCCGCTACGTTAGTGGGCGATCGCAAACGGCTGCATCAAATTCTGGTCAACCTGATCAACAACGCGTTGAAATTTACTCAAAATGGCGGCGTCAGCGTTCACTTTTATCGTCTCGATGATGACTATTGGGCCATTGACGTCGCCGATACAGGTCCCGGCATTGCGCCAGAAATTCGGGACTCCATTTTCGAACCTTTCCGGCAGGGTGATGTTTCGGCGACACGTGAGCATGCCGGATTTGGATTGGGACTTTCCATTGTGAAACAATTGGCTACACTTATGGGTGGCAGTGTGAGTGTCATCAGTGAGGTGGGCTTTGGCAGTACGTTCACGGTTAAGATTCCGATAGTCCCACCGCAGAATCATGGTAACCAACAGAGGCCAGGAGGCAGGGTATGAACCAGAAATTTGGTCTGATTATTGAAGATGAAGAGGATTTGGCGACGATTTTCTCTGAGGCGCTCAAGGCGGGCGGGTTTCAAACTGAGGTTATCTATGACGGATACCTGGCTCAACAGCGACTTAAAGAAATCTGCCCTGACGTGGTTGTTTTGGACCTGAACCTCCCCCACGTCGATGGCAACCAGCTTTTGATTCAGATCCGCGACGATCCGAGACTGGCGAAAACCCGCGTTCTGGTCGCTACCGCCGATGCGAATATGGCAGAGATGCTTGACCGCGAGGCCGATCTCATTCTACTCAAGCCGATCAGTTTTATTCAACTCCGGACAATGGCCGAACGCCTGGGTTCATCGGAGGAATAAGCCGGGTGCTTGTATCTTCTGGGAAGCCCACCAGCTTGTCGGAAGGTGCAAGGTGGGCTTGACACCCATATCAAACCCGCTACAATATTGCCAATTGAATCGTTCCGAGCTGAGTGCCCGCGCCCCCGGATGGGACGGGCCAAGAGCGAAGCCGGTGGCACGTATTTCAGTGGAGTCCGGCGCTGACGCGCAACTGTAAGTGAAGGGCCTTTGGGACCCTCACAAGCCAGGTCGCCTGCTCAGCTTGTTGTGGCTACACCCTCGCGCCAAGGGGTGGACCTGCGGAGTGTGATACACTACTATCAGGTTAAGCGCCGGCACCGGCGCTATCCCTTGCCCGCGAGGCAAGGGATTTTTTGTTGGTAGCACATCACACAAACGCGGAGGTTAGGATGAAGAAGTTGGCTTTGTTGGTTTTGGTCATTGGGTTGATGTTGGCCTGGGCCGTGCCGGTGACGGCGATCCGCTACACGCAGAACGAAGCTGCGTTAGCCTGGTTGCGCGGTTTCCAGCAGGCGGATGGTGGCTTCACGAATGGTTTCGCCGATGGTTCCGACCTGGGCGCAACGACTGAGGTGATGCTGGCAGCCGCTGCGGCGGGACAGGATTGCAGCACGTGGCTCTCCTCGGCAGGGAACTCGCCGCTGGATTATCTGGTAGCGCAGGTGAAGCAAGGCTTAGTGAAAGATGCCGCCGGATTGAGCCGTACCGTGCTCGCTGCCGTGGCGACGGGCCAGGATCCGCGCAACTTCGGCGGCAAGAACCTGGTGCAGGCATTGTTGGCGACGCAGGATCAGGCCACCAGTCGCTTCGGCGATTCTTTGTATGCGCACGCTTACGCTATGTTAGCCCTGCGCAATGCCGGGGAAGCCGTCCCGCAGAGCGCCATCGACCTGCTCAAGACGCAAATCGCCGATGATGGCGCGTGGTCGCTGTTTGGCGGGCCGACACCCGGCATGGCGGATACGAATACTACGGCGCTGGCGATGCAGGCGTTGGTCGCTGTGGGGGAGCCGGGTACTGCTCGCAGCGCACTTGCCTATCTCCAACGGATGCAAAACGCCGACGGCGGCTTCCCGTACCAGAAGCCTTCGGCGTGGGGCACCGATACCGACGCGAACTCTACGGCAGTCGTGTTGCAGGCGCTCTACGCGCTGGGCGAGCCGATGGGCAACTGGTCTGGTGCGGCTGCTGATCCCGTGGGCGCACTCCTGGCCCTCTGGGACGCAAACAGTGGTGGCTATTACTGGCAGGCCGCGGTACCCTTTGCCAACATTCTGGCGACCGCGCAGGCCGTTCAGGCGGCTGAGGGGATGTCGCTTGTCAACGTGACTGTCGTCGGGGCGTCGCGTGCGCCGCAGGCGGTAACGTCTGCTGTGCCGGCCTCGACCGGTTCCGACGTTCCTTTGTTGCCGGTGTCGGGTGGATTTGCCCCGAGTCGTACCCTGATTTTTATGGGCTTATTGATGCTCGGCGCGGGCTTGACACTCAAAAACCGTAGAAGGTAGACAGGCGCAGGATGCAAAAAGCAAGGGTAGGGATGATGCAATGAAGCGTGCGCTGTATCGAAAGCTGGCTGGTGTTGGCATAGTTCTGGCACTGTTCCTTGCGTTGTTCCCACCCTCTGGGCTGGCACAGGAGGGCGGACAGAACCGCGCGGGCCTGATCATCGTCCACGGCGACGGGCGCGTGCTGACGCGCTGCGTGACGTTCACCGAAGAACGCATCTCCGGTGTGGCGCTGCTGCAACGCTCCGGGTTGACCGTGGATGCCAACACCGGTCCTATGGGATCGGCAGTCTGCACGATCAACCGCGAGGGCTGTCCGGCCAACGATTGTTTCTGTCAGTGCAAGAGCAGCCCCTGCACGTACTGGAACTATTTCCACCGTAACCCAGACGGCACGTGGGCCTACTCCGGCATGGGCGCTGCCGCGTGGACGGTGGGCAATGGCGATGTTGACGGCTGGGTGTGGGGAGACGGTTCCGCTCCCCCGCCCGCCTTTGCCTTCGACGCGATATGTGGCGTAGAAGCCGTGCCATCGGCAGCATCCCTCACCTCTGCGCCGACTGCCACCCTGCTGCCGCCCGAAACACCCATCCCCACGCCGACCTTGCAGCCAACGGCGCCTCTCTCTGTGACATCGAAATCGCGGTTGGCATTGTCTGCGGCTGCCTCTGAAACCCCCACCGCCACTCTGACGGCTTCCCCAACGCCGACTCCCCCAGCAACTTTCACACCTGTACCGCCGACGGACACGCCGGTATCAACGCCCCCTGCTACAACGCCATCCCCTCGTCCTACCTATGTTCTTTCTTTCCCTGCCGTGGTTTCGCCGGGGACGGCCTCGCATCGCGCGCCAAGCCCACTCCTGCAATACATCCCTTACGCGGTGATCCTGATCTGTATCGTCGGCCTGGCGTTGCTCAAACGCAAGCGGTAACGCTATGCGCCGCCTCTTGCGCGCGTTGATCTACGCGCTGACCACTGCCATCGGGCTGCTTGCGTTTCTGTATCCCGTCATTATGTCAGGGCAGGCGGTGAACACACCCTTGCTGCTTGCCTTCGTGGTGGGATTGAGTTTCGTTGCATTGCTGCTCGAAGTGCAGGGCGATGCGGCAAATGCCAAATTCGTCGCGCTGTTGGGCATCCTCACGGCGATGAATGCTGCGCTGCGCTTCGCCGAGGTCGCCATTCCTGGGCCGGGTGGCTTCAGCCCGGTCTTTTTTCTCATCATTGTAACCGGTTACGTGTATGGCGGGCGCTTCGGATTTTTGCTCGGCGCGCTGACGTTGCTTGTTTCGGCGCTGATCACAGGTGGGGTGGGGCCGTGGCTGCCCTACCAGATGCTCACTGCCGGCTGGGTCGGGCTTTCGTCACCGCTGCTGCGCCCCTTGGCCCGTTGGCTGCGCGCCGAAGGGCGTTGGGCTGAGATTGTGCTGTTGGCGTCCTTTGGGTTAGGCTGGGGGCTGCTCTACGGTGCGCTGTTGAACCTCTCCTCCTGGGCCTTCATCGTCGGGCCGGGTGCGCCGATGCCGGCGACGCTGCGGGAGACGCTGCGCCTGTACGGTGCTTTTTACGTGACAACATCCCTGCTATGGGACCTGGCGCGCGGACTCGGCAACGTCGCGCTGATGCTGGCGTTCGGCGCGCCGACGTTGCGCGCGCTGCGGCGGTTCCGCAAACGTTTCAACTTTACGTACCGCTTACAGGAGGCGTGAGCGATGCTTCACGCTGCTGCCTGGTTGGTCTGGCTTATCGCTGCGGTGAGTGTCGTCTCGATGACGCGCAATCCGTTGTACCTTACACTGGCGTTGGCGGCTTTTATGACGACGGTGCACGTCATCCGCCGACCGGGGGAGACCTATGCGGCGCCCCTCGCGCCTGGCCGTTTCGCCCTTTTCGTGATCCCACTTGCGGCGCTGATTAACGCACTACTCTCGCGCGTCGGTGAAACTATCCTGGTTGCTATCCCGCAACCATGGCCCCTGATCGGCGGGCCGATTACAGCAGAGGCCCTGGTCTACGGTGCGCTCAACGGCCTGCTGCTGACGGCGTTCTTTGTCGCGTTCGCCGTGCTGAATCTTGCCGTGCCCATCCGCGACCTGATCCGCTTCATCCCGCGCGCTTTCTACCCGGTCGCCGTCGTGGCCTCCATCGCCGTGACCTTCGCGCCGACGACACTGCGGCAGATGCAGCAGATCCGCGAGGCGCAGGCCATCCGCGGGCACCGGATGCGGCGCTTGCGCGATTGGCTGCCGCTGTTTATGCCGCTGCTCACCGGCGGGCTGGAACGCGCGCTGCAACTGGCCGAGGCTATGGCGTCGCGCGGTTTTGCCGGTGAGACGGTGACGGCCCACCCGGGGCGTGCTCAGGTTGTCTCCATTGTAGGGCTGCTGGGTGTCTTGAGCGGCGGACTGCTTACGGCATGGCAACAAGCGTCTTGGGGATGGGTGCTCATCGTCGGTGGCAGCGCAGCGATTGCGGTTGCGCTTTGGCTGACCGGGCGCAGCGTCCCACACACGACATACCGGCGTGCGCCGTGGGGCTATCGGGAATGGCTCGTCACCGGCGGCGCGCTCGTTGCCCTGGCGGGATTCTTGTGCTGGGGCGGGGCGACGCGCATCTACAATCCCTATCCTGTTCTCACATGGCCCGCCTTCGACACGCTGGCTGGAACGGCGTTGCTCGGCTTTTTGCTCCCGGCTTTGGTTGTGGAATGATTGTGAAGCTCTCAACTGCGAATCACGCAAACCTTCGCTAATTTTTAAAAGAGATTCGCGTCAATTCGCCAGATTAGCGGTTTTTCAAGGCTGTAATGATCCGTTTTGAGCATGTGACGTACACTTATCCAGATACGACGCGCCCCGCGCTGCGCGATGTGAGCCTGACCATCCCGGCGGGTGCGTTCGCTTTGGTGGTGGGGACGTCCGGTGCGGGCAAGTCCACGTTGCTGCGCTGCCTGAATGGCCTGGTCCCCCACTTCAGCGGCGGAACGTTGACCGGGCGCGTGTCGGTGGACAACCTCGATCCGGTCGCCCGCGCGCCAGGGGGGATGAGCCGTGCGGTCGGCTTCGTCTTCCAGGACCCCGAGGCGCAGTTCGTCATGGATCGGGTGGAGGATGAAATCGCCTTCGCGCTGGAAAATGCCGCCATACCGCCGGCGGAAATGCATGCGCGGGTCGAGGCGGCGCTCGAACAACTTCACCTGACGCCGCTGCGCCAGCGTAAACTGGAGACGCTCTCCGGCGGCGAAAAACAGCGCGTCGCCATCGCCTCGGCGTTGGCGCTGCGCCCGCGCATCCTGGCGCTCGACGAACCCACCTCGCAGCTCGATCCGCAGTCGGCGGCGGAGCTACTAGACGCGCTCGTCCGGCTGCACAAGACCCTGGGGCTGACGGTCGTGCTGGCGGAGCATCGCCTGGAACGTATCCTGCCCTTTGTGGATCAAGTGATCTACCTGCCTGACGATGGCGCGCCTGTGATCGCCGGCCCGCCCCGCGATGTCTTGCCGCATATCCCGTTGTTGCCGCCTTTGCAAGCCCTGGCGCAGGCGCTCGGTTGGTCGCCGTTGCCGCTCACGGTGGAAGAGGGTTGGCATTTTGCGACGCAGTGTTTGGAAGATTTGTCAACGGATTCAACGGATTTTAACGGATTAAAGAGAAGGAAATCCGTTTCATCCGTTCAATCCGTTGACAATCAATCCGTTGACAAAAACACGCCTGTTCTCGAAATACGCGACCTTGAAGCGGCCTACGGGCCGACGACGGTGCTGCGGGGGGTGGATGTGGCGCTGTATCCGGGCGAAATCGTCGCGCTGTTGGGACGCAACGGCGCGGGGAAGACGACGCTGCTCAAGTGCCTCGTCGGGCTGCTGCGCCCGCGGCGTGGGGAGGTGCTCGTGGAAGGGCGCAGCATCGCCAAACGCGACGTCGCCGACGTGTGCCGCCAGGTCGGGTATCTGCCACAGGACCCCAACGCGCTGCTCTTCGCCGACACGGTCTTGGATGAACTACACATCACATTGCGTAACCACGGCATTGCGCCGGAAGATGCGCCTATCGCGCCGGAGACGCTGCTCGAACGCCTGGGATTGGCGGATAAGGCACAGTGCTACCCGCGCGATCTGAGCGTGGGTGAACGGCAGCGCGTCGCGTTGGGGGCGATCATGGTCACGCAGCCGCACGCGCTCCTGCTCGATGAACCGACACGCGGGCTGGACTATCGCGCCAAAGCGCAGTTGCTCGATCTCTTGCGTGCCTGGCGTGCGGAAGGGCTGGCGATTCTGCTCGTCACGCATGATGTCGAGCTGGTTGCCGAGGCCGCCGACCGCGTGCTGGTGATGGCGCAGGGGGAAATCATCGCCCAGGGGAATCCCGCCGAAGTGCTGCGCGCGTCGCCGACGTTCACGCCGCAAGTCTCAAAGCTGTTCCCGGAGAGCGATTGGCTCACCGTGGAGAACGTGCTGGCAGGGCTAAAACCTCGAAGCTAGCACGGCGTGGCAAAAGTCTTGCCCGGCTTAGCTGTGCTTGGAGCGGATCGCCGGCCTATGCTTGGAGCGGATTGCCGGCCTATGCTTGGAGCGGATCGCCAGATCCGCGGTTCTTGCGCGCTACGCCGGGATCTGACGATCCCTGGCAAGCATAAACTGGAACCGTATTTGTGCCGCCCGGTCCTGGTTGTCTGAATGTCTTTTCCGCGCCTCTACGGCATCTTCTCGAACCATGTCGAGAAAAACCTTCAGCGAGATCTCCCCTTCCCTACGTAGACCCTCAACGTCTTTAGCGTAAAAGTCAGCGCCGCCATTGAGGTTGACAAACTCGCCCCGAAACATATCAATATCGGGATCGTATTGCACGACAGCCTGATAGCCGTTAATCTCTATCATATTCGCCATCGCTTCACCATTCTTGTTCCCTATTCGCCGCCCGATACACCTCCCGCAACGGTATACCGTGTTCCTCCGCCAGCCGGCGGCAATCCTCATACTCTGGCGCGCGTTTGGTCGTACCGTCGGGCAGTTCCGCCACTTTGACATGCACCGGGCCGTAGGGCGTGTCCACATGCTCGATGACGCGCGGCAGGGCGTGGCGGGTCACGGTCTGCTCGCGGACACCTAGGGTGGTAGTCTCTGTAAAGAGGATGGCCGTCATCGTGGGCACGTCGTCGGGACGGCAGAGGACGCGCAGCAGCGTGGCGGGGCGGTTCTTTTTCATCTGGATGGGCGATAGGAAAACATCCAGCGCGCCGGCCTCGAACAGTTTCCCCATCACGTATTCGTAAATCTCCGGGTTGAGATCGTCGATGTTGGTCTCCAGGACCGAGAGCGTGGTAATGGGAAGGGTAGACGGTAGACCGTAGCCGGTAGACGGGGATTGAGGAATGGTAGAGTGCGTATGATCATGGGGATGGTCGTGTTCGTGAGGGTGCGCGTGAGGGTGTTCATGATCGTGCGTGTGCGGATAATCATGCGCGTGCTCGTGTTCATGCTCGTGCGGATGCGCGTGGTCGTGCTCATGCTTGTGCGGGTGTTCGTGGTTGTGCTCGTGGTCATGGTCGTGTTCGTGTGGATGTGGATGGTGATGCGGCATGTGGGGCTTGAGGGTGGGTGTCGCTTCGCCGATAAGCACGCGGATCACGTTGGGGATCGGCAGGTCACGCGAACCTGCGCCGTAGCCGAGCGTTTGCAATGTCATCGGTGGGATGGGGCCGAACGACGATGCCAGCGACGTGAGCAGCGCCGCTCCGGTCGGCGTGACGGTCTCCATTTCCAGCGGCGAGCCGACGACGGGCGCGCCCTTCAGCAGCGCGACGGTCGCGGGTGCGGGCAGCGGAATCTGTCCGTGCGCGCCGCGGATGAACCCCCGTCCGAGCGGCAGCGGCGATACCACCACCTGCTCCACGCCGAGTTCATCCAGCCCGACCAGTGCGCCGACGACATCCACGATGGTATCCACGCCGCCCAACTCGTGCAGGTGAACGTCTGCCAGCGTCGTCCCGTGGATGTTTGCCTCGGCCTCGCCCATTCGGCGGAAGATGGCAACGGCGCGCTCTTTGATCTCCGGCGCGAGGTCGCTGTCCATCACGATGGCTTCGATGTCCGCCAGATGGCGCTCCGGCACGTCGGCGGCGACGATCACGTCCACTTTGGTGGCGGCGAAGGCGTTTTTCGCCACGCGCCGCACACGCAGCTCAAAATCGGCCAGGTGTAGCGCGCTCAGTCGTTCTTGCAAGGTTTCCAGCGGCAATCCCGCGTCCACCAACGCCCCCAAAATCATATCGCCGCTCGCTCCGGCGATGCAATCAAAATACGCAATTTTCATGGTTTTCTCCTGAATTTTGACAGGATTTGAAACAATCCGTTAAAATCCGTTCAATCCGTTGACACTTTACATGCGCCGCAAGATGAAGTGCGCGAAGATCGCCGCGCCGTAGCCGTTGTCGATATTGACGACGGCTACGCCCGACGCGCACGAGTTGAGCATCGTCAGCAGCGGCGCGAGGCCGTGAAAGTTGGCCCCGTACCCCACGCTGGTCGGCACGGCGACGACCGGGCAAGAGACCAAGCCGGCGACGACGCTCGCCAGCGCCCCCTCCATCCCCGCTACGGCGATGACGACGTCTGCTGCGAGCAGGCGATCCAGTTCGCCGAGCAGGCGGTGCAGGCCCGCAACGCCCACGTCGTAGGCGCGCTCGACGCGATGGCCGAGGAATTCCAACGTCTGCGCGGCCTCTTCCACTACCGGCAGGTCCGACGTGCCGCCGCAGACGACCATCGCGTAGGGCGCATCGTCCGGCAGGGGCGGGCGCGGAGTCCGTTCCAACGTGAGCAAGCGTGAAGTGGCGTCGTAGCGCGCTTCCGGCAGGCGTGCCTGGATGAAGGCCGCCATCTCCGGCGGGACGCGCGTCCCCAAAACGCGGTCGTGATGTTGCCACAGCCGCGCCAGAATCGCCGTCGATTGCTCCGGCGTCTTGCTCTCGCAGAAGACCGTCTCCGGCAGGCCCTGGCGCAACCCGCGATGCACGTCCAGCCGCGCAAAGTTGCCCAGATCGTCGTAAGGCAGCACGCGCAGGCGCGCCAGGGCTTGTTCTACGTCTATATTCCCGGCTTGCACTTCCGCTAACAGGTCTCGTACTTGACGTTCATCCATTTTTGCCGATCACCTCGTTCATGCTCCCGGAGCGGAATCCCACCAAATCCAATGCCACGTAGGCGTAGCCGAGCGCCTTGAGCGCCGCGACGACTTGTTCCCGGTGGGTCAGAATCACGTCGAAGTCGGCCTGCGCGACCTCGATGCGCGCCACGTCCCCGTGATGGCGCACGCGATACTGGCGCAGGCCCAGGTCGCGCAGCACGCCTTCGGCCCGCCCGATCTGCGTGAGTTTTTCGGCTGTGATGGGATCGCCGTAGGGGATGCGCGACGCCAGACACGCCGAGGAGGGCTTGTCCCAGTTGGGCAGGCCCAGGTCGCGGGCCAGTGCGCGAATGTCGGCTTTGGTGAAGCCGGCCTCTTGCAGTGGACTGCGCATCCCGTACTCGCGGGCCGCGCGTGCGCCGGGCCGGTAATCGCCGATGTCGTCGGCGTTGGAGCCATCGATCACATAGCGGTAGCCGTGTTGCTGCGCGTACTCGACCAACTGCCGGCACACCGACGCTTTGCAGAAGTAGCAGCGGTCGGGTGTGTTTGCCAGAAAGCGCGCATCTTCCATTTCGTGCTTGTCGAGGACGACGTACTGCGCGCCAATTTGTTTGGCAATAGCCTCTGCCTCGGCCAGCTCGTAGTCCGGCAGTGTGGGAGAGACCGTCGTCACCGCCAGGGCACGTTCGCCCAACACATCGAGGGCGAGTTTGAGCAGCAGCGTGCTATCGACGCCGCCGGAATAGGCCACCAGCACACTTTCCATCTCCTGTAGCATTGCTTTCACCCGTTCAACTTTATCGTTCATTTCTATCCTGTCCTTTACACTGAAAAAGGGCAACCGGTGGGGGAAGCCCTTTTTCCTGCGTTATTGAGGGTGATTATCACACAAAACCTGCCATTAAGCAAACACGCAAAGGAGCCAATCGCAGCCGGTCATTTGTTGCAAAGCCCCGCCTTAATGGTAGAATAACGCAGCGCACAAACCAGGGCGGAGGGCATCTGCCGGACATTGTGGGGCGCAGAAGTTAGAACACCATCCTGCCATTGGGCATCGAAGGTCGCTGTGACAGATAAAAGTGGGAAGTTTTCCGGAGAGTCGCGCAAGGTCACGCGCGCGGCAGTCGTCATTTTTATTGGGAACATCATCAGCCGCGCGCTGGGACTCGTCCGGGATATGGCGAAATCGTATTTCTTTGGCGCTGGCGGAGCCGTCAGCGCCTTTGACGTTGCTGCACAAGTCCCAACCATGTTCTACGACCAATTCGTCGGCGGATTGCTCAACTCGGCGCTCGTGCCGGTGTTCTCCGATTATGCGCGCGATGAGGATCGCGCTGAACTCTGGCGAGTGCTGAGCTTTGTCTTTTCGTTCATCACGCTGGTCCTTGGGGCGGCAGTGCTGTTCGTGGAGATCGCTGCCCCGTGGATTGCCCGCGTGTTGGGCAAGGGCCTCGATCCTCAATATCTTGATCTGGCAACGGCCATGATTCGCCTCACCGCGCCGGCCGTTTTCTTTCTTAACATGGCCGGGCTGTTCTCCAGTGTATTGTACGCGCTGCAACGTTTTACTTTGCCTGCCTTCACTGCGGCCGTGTTTAACGCGACAGTCGTGGTGGTCATTTTCGCCGGAAATAAGGCACTCGGTACGCGCGCGTTGGCGGTGGGATGGCTCTGCGCCAGCATCGCGCAGATGCTTTTCCAGTGGCCTGGCTTGCGGGGCGCGCGGCTGCGGTTGCGTTTGACTTTTCCCCTGCACCCGGCGCTGGTCAAAATGGGACAGCTCTATCTTCCCATCGGACTGGGGTTGTTGGTCGATCAGGCCGCCGTGGCTTTGAGCTTCAACATCGCCTCGCGGACCGGGCCGAGCGGCATCGCGTGGATGAAGTATGCGGCTACGTTGATTCAACTCCCGCTGGGGTTGGTTGTCACGGCCATCTCGATTGCGATTTTGCCGACGCTGGCGCGGTACGCCTCTCACGCCAATGAGGATGCCTTCCGCGCGACGTTGGCGCAAGGGCTGCGCCTGGTGCAGATTCTCGTGATCCCGGCGGCGGTGGCCTTGCTGGTGATGGGCGAGCCGGTTGTGGCGCTCATCTTCCAGCGCGGCGAGTTTCTGCCCGCCGATACCGTTGCCACCGTTGAGGCTCTGCGCTTCTCGATTCTGGGTCTGGTCTTCGCGGCGCTTGATCAGCCGTTGGTCTTTGCTTTCTACGCGCGCAAGGACACGTGGACGCCCGCCCTTGTGGGGGTGGGGACGGTGGCGCTCTACGTCGTGATGGCTCTCGTTCCGACCCTGTTTGGCCCGCCGCAACTGTGGGCACTCATTCTGGCGAATTCGCTCAAGCTAATGGCGCATGCCTTGCTGATGCTCTACCTTTTTACCCGCAAAGTGGGCAGCCTGCGTTCCTATCGCATCGGGCGGACGACATTGGCGGCGCTTGGCGCTGCGGCCATTATGTCGGCGCCGGTGGCGCTGATGTTGGCGGCGCTCAAGGACGTTGTTCCGCCAGGGGCGCTTGGCTATCTGGCTCGCACGCTGGCTGCCGCTGTGGCTGGCGGCGCCTCCTATCTCGTCGCCTTACGTTTTATGGACGTGGAAGAATTGGCGCTCCTGCGCCAGGCCCTCCGCCGTCCATCCATTGGCGAGGTATAGCACCATGAATCACACGACGCGGATAACACGGGCGCTCCTGGCGCTCATCCTTATGATGCTGGCAGGTTGCACGGAACAGGCGCAACCTGTGCCTGAAGAAACGCACATCATCGTCCTCTGGCACACCCTTACCGGCGCGGAATCGCAAGCCCTGCAAATTCTGACCGATCAGTTCAACGCGCACAATGTTCAGGACATCGTCTTGCTGACGGAATACCAGCAGGACATCATCACCAAAATCTCAAGCGCTACCGCCGAGCATCGTCCTGACCTGGTGCTGCTGTGGCCCAAGGACTTGCAAGCCTACATCACTGCTGGATTGATCGGAACCACCCCCGACTCTTCGCCGTCCGTGCGCCGCGAGCGCGCCGACCTCCTTCCTATGGCAGAGGCCCTCTATTCGGTCAACGGGACGCTGCTGGCCCTGCCGATGGGTCTGGCGACCTACTTGTTGTACTACAACGCAGACTGGTTGAGGGATCTGGCTTATACGCCGGAGACGGCCACCTGGGAGGATTTCCAGCGGACGGCTTGCGCGGCCACAAATCTTTCCGGCGGGCAGGTGGGCTTGGGATTGCCGGCCAACGCCAGCAGCCTGCTCTCTTTGTTGACCTCTGGCGGTGCGGAGATTGTCGGTGCGGACGGATTTTACAATTTCGCCGACAACGCCGGCCAGCAGACTGCGCTGGTGTTGAACGCCATCCTGGGCTCGTGCGGCGTCGTTTACAGCGATGTGGATGACGGTATCGAGCGACTGAGCCACAGTTCGTTGGCGATGCTGGTGGAATCCAGCCTGCGACTTGATACGCTTGACCAGGCTGTGATTGCCGGGCGGAATTTCAAACTCGGCGTGAGCGCGTTACCTGGGCCGGCTGGGCCGGGACCGACGCTGTGGTACGGGCCGGGGATGGCGATTGTCGCGCCTGAAGGCAACCGGCGCGATGCGGCGCTCACTGTGCTGGGGTGGTTTTTCTCCACCGAGGCGCAGGCGATGTGGAGCGCCAACACCGCTTACCTGCCGGTGCGTCGCTCGCTCATCGAGGGCCGCTTGCAGAGTGAAGCGCTTACGAGCGTTCAAACCGGCTTGTTGGAGATCACGTTGGCGGCAGCGGATCAGGCAACGTGGGTGGCCTGGCCGCGCTTCACGGACAATATGGCATGTCGCGCTTCGCTGTTGCGGGGATTGCTCTCGATCGGGGAGGGGGTGACGACGCCAGGCGCTTATATCGACACTGCTGTCACTGCCTGCAACACGGGGGTCAAACCATGAATGACCGACTCATGGCGCATCGCTACGCAAAACGGCGTGGGCTGCGATTGATCCTGGCGGTGTGGGTGGCTGTGGTGCTCCTCGCCGGTATGCCGTATCCGGCAGCGCAGCAGAGCAGTCCCCCTGTCGATTTTTATCAGGTGCTCAACCGTGCGCGGCTGAACGAAGGGCTGGCTCCGCTGGGTTTGTCGACCTTGCTGACGCAGGCCGCGCAGCGTCACGCGGACGATATTGCCAGGCGTGGCGCTGCTTCCCACGAAGGCGCCGATGGCTCCGACTACCGACAGCGCATCCGTGAGGCCGGCTATCGGGCGTGGAACGACGGCTTGCTGGTCAACGAAGTGGTGTGGCTCGGATTGGGCGGGCCGGTCGACGCGCTCAACTGGTTCCGCAATCGCGCTGAAGAATGGGCGATCTTCACCGATACGCGCTATCGCGAAGTCGGTGTGGGATATGCCGAAGACGGACAAGGTGTGCGCTACTTTGTTATTGTGTTCGGCGCGCGGCCCGGTGTACTGCCGATTTTCATCAATGATGGCGCTGAAGTAACCGACTCGCCGGTAGTCGCCGTGCGTCTGACAAATGAAGAAGCCGAGCCAATGGGCGAGGGCGCGTGGATCGGTAGAGCCATTGAGGTGCAGGTGAGCGATACCCCCGACTTCAATGGTGTGCCCTGGCAACCCTGGGAGCCGTTGCTGCCCTGGGCGTTGCCCGGAACAGAACCCGGCGAGTATGCCGTCTACGTGCAATTCCGCGACGGCGCGAACCGCACTGCCGTCGCCGAAGCCACCATTCGCCTCGTTGAGCCTGGCGCAGCCCCGCCCACGCCCACCCTGCTGCCGGGGCTGACCGGTGGCGAAGCCCTCCCAGCTCCCGAAACGCCATCCCCAGAAACGGAAGGTACACCTCAGCCATCGCCCGAAGTGGGCACGGCATCGCCATCCCCGCCGATGGGGACGCCCATCCCCACGCCGGCCCCGACATTCCTGGAGCCTCTCCCAACCTGGACACCCCTCGTCGATCTGGAACCGCCTGCGGCCGAAGCCAAACCGGCGAACTGGCCGGTGATTGCCGGATTCATTTTGCAAGGCGTGGCTTTGTTTCTGGGCGCTGCTGCCTTCTTACGCCGCCGCTAATCTCGATTTTGGATTTGCGATTTTTGATTGACGATTTGTCAGTCTCAGTAGATCGAAAAATGCCCCGAGGGGATCGTCATATCCCCGTTCTGGTCTGGATCTGGCGATCCAGACCAAGCAAAATTAGAGAATTTGATCTGCCCCTGCGTCATTGTTATGATAACGTTTTCTGTACCTATGCTCGGAGGTCCTCGTGAAAAAACTCAAACAACATCCCAAGTTTGGCATCTTTTTGCGCGGCCTTTACGATTACGCGCTCATTTTTATCGGCTCGGTGATTATCGCGGCGAACGTGCCGCTGTTTCTGGAGCCGAATCGCGTGGTCTCCACCGGCGTGACCGGCATCGGGATGCTGGCGTATTACCTGTGGGGCTGGCCCATCGGCCTGGTGACGCTGGTGCTCAACATCCCGTTGCTGCTCGCGGGGATCAAGTGGGGTGGCGGGCTGCGCTTTTTCGTCCGCACCATTTTTGCGGTGGTGGTGTTGACGGTGTCCATCGATGTGTTGAGCCGTTATCTGGCTCCCGTTGGCGGTGATCCGTTGCTCTACACGCTCTTCGGCGGGCTGCTGGACGGCATCGGCATTGGGCTGGTGCTGCGCGGACGCGGAACGACCGGCGGCACGGACATTGCCGCGCAACTGCTGGCGCGCTATCGCGGGATGTCGTTTGGGCAGGTGTTGATCGGCATCAACGGCGCGATTCTGCTCGGTGCGGCGGCGGTCGTGGGCATTGTGCCGGTGCTGTACGCGCTGGTCGTCAATTTCGTCTCCGGGCGCGTGGTGGATTTCGTGCAGGAGGGCGTCGGCTATGCGCGTTCGGCGGTGATCATCTCCGAGCAGCACGCCGCCGTGCGCCGGGCCATTCTGGAGAAGCTCGGACGCGGCGTGACCGTTCTCGAAGCGCGCGGCGGCTATACGGAAACGCCGCGCCCGGCGCTATACGTCGTCGTCTACCGCACGCAGGTCACGCAGCTCAAAAGCCTCATCACGGAGATCGATCCAAACGCTTTTGTGGTGGTCTCCGAAGCGCACGAGGTGTTGGGGGAAGGGTTTCGCCCGGCAAATGAGGCTGTTTAATGGGTGACCGTTTGTGTACTGCAATGCTTGCGGGACTTAAGGCGCGGATTTACCATCTGGATAGAACTCTCTATACTTGTAGGAAAGTATCTGTTTTTTTATCCGTTCCCGCGAGGTGATTGATAAACACTGGGACATAGATGTAGCCGTGTCACTGCTGATCATGAAACAGAACCGCAGTTAGACATTCTAAGTAGGTCCAAAAATGCTCCAAGGGGATCGTCAGATCCCCGTTCTCTGGATCTGGCGATCCAGACCAGGCGAAATTGGATCTATTGATTCTGGATGCGTATGGGCAGATGTACTATGAATCAAACTTATCAAAACCAGCCATTTGATTTACATGCTTTGTCTGACCTCCTCGAACCGTTAATCCGCCGGGTCGTGCGAGAGGAACTGCTGCATTTCGCTGCAGAACGCCCTGATACATTTTATCTGAAGCCTGACTCACCGCTGTACGCAGATTTACTCGATATCGCCGAACGCCGCGCCCAGGGGACGCTCCGCCTGCACGAACATGCGGAGGTTTGGGGGGATGAGTGAATATGACGCCATTTATGAAGATCGTTTTGTTCAAAACTTGCGTCGGTGTGCTGGTTTGCGCAAGCAGATTAAGCGTTGTGTCGAAAAGGGTGTCACGCGCCGTATGCGAATACCGAGTTTTTAGGTGATGTCAGTGGCAAATTGAACTTGCGCAGTTGTCGCAGTATGCGCGTCAACTGCAACTTCCGGGTCATTTTCGTAATCTGTGAGGAGTGTCGGCGTATCGCTGCGTGCGAATACTGTTTCTGTGATGATTTACCGGATAACGCAATCGTGTTCCTGACGGTTGGTCCACACGATCTCGCTTATACAATGCAATGATCTGCACAGATACGCTATGTTGTCGCCGTTTCTCCCGCCAGCACCGTCTCCAGCGCCGTGATCGCCACTTCGAGCATCCCATCGTCCGGCTCACGGGTTGTGAGTCGCTGTAGCGCCAGGTTCGGGGTGATGATGGCCCGGATGATGGGGTTGCCGGCGTGTTTTCCGGTGAAGCGCAGCACTTCGTAGGCGATCCCGGCGATGACCGGCAGGAGCAGCAGCCGCGAGGCGATGCGAATCAGGAACGCCGGCCGGCCCAACGGCGCAAACACCAGGATCGAGATGAAGACGACGATGAGCAGGAATGCCGTCCCACAGCGCGCGTGCGTGGTCGAAAAGGTGCGCACGCTTTCGACGGTGAGCGGCGCACCGGCCTCGTGTGCGTTGATCGTCTTGTGCTCTGCGCCGTGATAGGCGAATACCCGGCGGATATCCGCCATTCGCCCGACTGCAGCGATGTAGCCGATCAGCAGGCCCAACCGGATTAGCCCTTCGACGATGTTGAAGAGCAGTGCCCCTTTTGGAATGAGTAATCCTGCCAGGAACGACGGCAGCAGCATAAAGAGCGCCGCGCCACCAAGCAGCCCCAGGGCGCCTGTTACCAGGCCCGCGCCGCCGCTCATCTTGAAGTCCGGGTCCTCGGCCTGTCCCACGACCTCCGCGGAGAAGAACAGCGCCTTCATCCCCAGGCCGAGCGAATCCCACAGCAGCGGGATGCCGCGCAGAAACGGGACTTTGCTGAAAAAGCCCCGGTAGAAATTGCTCAACGGCTCTTGTTTGACGATAATCTCGCCTCCGGGATGTCGGACGGCAATCGCAGCATTGTACTTGCCGCGCATCATCACGCCTTCGATGATGGCCTGTCCACCGTAAGACCAGCCGAGCGTTTCACGTTTTGTCGTTCCCACAGTATTTTCTTCTGACATCAGTTCTCCTCAATTTCCAAGGTAGTAGCGACTTATGAACTTTGAGAAATTGATTCGGTAATGTGTCTAACGCGGTATTGCCGACTGAAGTCGGTGTGTACATGTGTGAGCCGGCTTCAGCCGGTTTTCTCGGCGATTTCAGTTACCGGATTATTTTCATAATCTTCATCAGTCGCTTTCTTTATCCCAAACGGCTAAAGCCGTTACTACGCTGGTTCTACATAACACGGCGCGCTTTCTCCCATGCGCCTAAGATCGCACGCTGTACCAGCACCTGCGCCATTTCCATGCGATATTCGGCGCTACCCCGGAAATCCCCCACGGGTTTCAGTTCAGATAGCGACGGCGGCAGCGCGCCCGCGACCTTCTCGCGCGTGAGCAGTTGGCCTTTGAGCAGGTGCTCGGTTTTGTAGAGCCGGGCGGGTTTCGCGTCCACCCCACCGACGGCGGCGCGGACTTCGGTAGGCAGTCCCTCTTCCACGGCGATGTAAGCCGCCGCGCAGACGATGGGCTTGTCCTTGGGCGAGCGTCCCACCACCTCGAAGGCGGCGGCGCTGCGCGCGGGCGGGCGCTTGACGCGCACTTCGGTGATGAGCACGCGCGTCTTGATCAGTCGGTCACGGTAGGCCACGAAGCTGGTGAACGGCGCGGTATGCACGACCGGGTCGGCGTAGAGGACGTCGGTGTTGAGGACAAGCAGCGCCGTCGTGAGCGGGTCGGCCGGGCCGGCGACGATCAACGTACCGCCGAGCGTGCCTTGCTCGCGCAGGTTGCGCGATTGGGTGTAGCCCGCCGCCCGCGCCAGAATCCCGTCGGCGAGCGTCCCGGCGTCGGGATGGTCGATGATGGCCTGCAGGGTGACGGTCGCGCCTATCCGCACGCCATCGACATTGCCTTCGAGGACATTCAGGCCCGCTTCCTGCAAATCGACGACCATTTCCAACTGTGAGTCCCCTTGCGCTACCGTCCACGCGCCGCCGCCGATGTAGATGGCGTTGGGATTCGACTGCACCAGCGCGACGGCATCATCGATGTTTTTCGCGCGTTTATAGATTTTCACATTCCGCAACATACTACCTCCAGCAAATGGCAAATGGCGAATGGGCGAATCAGCGAATGGGCGAATCACCCATAACCCACAACCCATAACTCTTAACTCGCAACTCTTATTCCCAAAATTTACGTTCTTCTTCCCACGCTTTGAGCGTCTCGCCGGATGGACAAACGACGACGGCGGTGGCTTCGGCAGTGACGGTGCCGTCGGGGAGGCGAATTTCCCCGGCGACTTCCGCCGTCCGCGAGCGCAGGCTCACCACCCACCCGACGGCCGTCAGCGGCGTTTCCGTGGGGGTGGGGCGGCGATAGCGTATTTCAAACCTGGCCGTGACCCAGAACCGTTCTTCATCCTGCCCGACGTTGATGGCGCGCCCCGTCGTCTCGTCGAGAATCGTGGCGAGGATCCCGCCGTGGACGACGCCCGGATATCCCTGGTACTGCTCAGGGATATTCAACGGCACAATCACTTGATGCGTCTCCGGGTCTTCGTAGAAGTGCAGGTGCAGTCCCACCGGATTCTCCCGCCCGCACACAAAGCACATCCGCGACGTCCCCTGCACCTTCCAATCCCCTCGAATTTCATTCATCTTCACTCTTTACTCTTTACTCGTCACTTTTCTTCCCGCATATACGCCTTGCCCAACGCTGCCGGCGCGCCGATGCGGTGGCTGAGATTCTCCCACCACGTCATAATGACCAGCACCAGAATTGTCATCAGGTAGGGCAACATATTCAGGTACGCCGCCGGGATGGTCGTGCCGCTGGCTTGCAGGCGGAACTGTACCGCGTTGATGCCGCCAAAGAGAATCGCCCCCAGGACGGCACGCGCGGGATCCCACATCGCAAAAATGACGAGCGCGATGGCGATCCACCCCCGTCCGCCGGTGATGTTCTCCGTCCAGCCGGGCGCGTAAGCCAGCGACAGATGCGCGCCGCCGAATCCCGCCAGCATCCCGCCCAGAATCGTGTACAGATAGCGCGTCCTGGTCACATCGATGCCCATCGCGTCTGCCGTCTGGGGGTCTTCGCCTACAGCACGCAGGTTGAGACCATTGCGCGTTTTGTACAGGTAATACACGGCCAGCGGGACAAGCACGTACAACAGGTACGTGAGAATATCCTGTTTGAACAGCGCGCCCACCAACGGGACCTGGCTCAGCACAGGGATTTCGAGCGGACTGAACCGCGGCCCGACCATACCGACAAGGTTGCCGTTGTTGGAGGCCGGTCCCAGCCGTTCGCCCAGGAAGCTCGCCAGGCCGGTGCCGAACAGCGTGATGCTCAATCCGCTGACCACCTGGTTGGCGCGCATGGTGACGGTGAGGAAGGCGTGGATGGCAGCCATGATCATTCCTATCCCCATCGCCACGAGCACACCGAGCCACGGACTGCCGGTGTAAAAGGCCGTGGCGAACGCCGTCACTGCGCCGGTCAGCATCATCCCCTCCAGGCCCAGGTTGAGGATGCCGGAACGTTCGGTGTAGATTTCGCCCACCGCCGCGTAAATGAGCGACGTGCCGGCGCGCAAGGTAATCGTCAAGATTTGCGTCAGCAATAGTAGCGCCTCGATCATGACGTGACCTCCGGTTATGCGTGTTTTTCGGGGCGCACGATGCGGATGCGATACTCGGTGAAAATCGTCCCCGCCAGCATGGGGATGAGAATCATCCCTTGCAGCACCAGCCCCACCGAGGCCGGGAGGCGCATTTTCATCTGAATCTGGTCGCCGCCGACGAGCAGCGCCGCCATCAGGATCGCCACGAACAGGATCACGATGGGGTTGAGTTGCGCCATCCACGCGACGATGATGGCCGTGTACCCGTAGCCGACGGAAAGCCCCTGTTGCAGGCGGCGCGAAAGGCCGAGCACCTCGCACGCGCCCGCCAGACCGCTCAGCGCGCCGGAGAGCAACAGCGCCAGCACGATGTTCCAGGCGATGTTGATCCCCAGATAGCGCGCTGCCGTCTGGTTTTCGCCGATGATTTTCAATTCGAAGCCCCAGCGGGTGTATTTGAACACCAGCCATAATAGGATGGCAAGTATAATGGCAAAGATAAGTCCGACATTTGCACGCCCGGCGATCTGCGGCAGCCAGGCCGTTTCGGGGAATTTGGCCGTGCCGGAGTTGTAGCCCGGTGCGCGCCAGGCGATGTAATACAGATGCTCGGAATAGAGAATGGCGACATAGTTGAGCATCAACGTTGTCAGCGTTTCATCGACTTTGAGGTAGGCTTTGAGCACTGCCGGGATGCCGGCCCACAGCGCCCCCGCGACGATGCCGGCAAGAATCGCCAGCGGCAGCACCGTCCAGCCGGGCAGGCCCTGCGACCAATACAGCGCCACACCCGCCGCCGCTACCCCGCCGAGCGTCAACTGCCCCTCCGCCCCAATGTTCCAAAAACGCATCCGAAAGGCGACGGAAACCGCCAGCCCCGTCAGCATCAGCGGGATGGCCTTGACCAGTGTTTCGGTGATGCCATACCACGAGCCGACCGCGCCCTTCACCATCGCCGCGTAGGTGACGAAGGGATTGGCGCCCGAAACGGCCAGCAAGATTGCCCCGAAGATTAGCGACACGACAAACGAAACCACCGGCACCAACACCGTGGCCCGCCGCGAAACAGATTCCCGTTTTTCAAAGACAATGCGCATAGAAAAGCCCTCAAAGGAGTAAAGAGTAATGAGTAAGGAGTAAAGAGTAATGAGTAAGGAGTAATGAGTAAAGAGTAAGGAGTAAGGGGGAGACCTTGCGTTATCCTCAAACATTCACTTTTTACTCTTCACTCTTCACTCTTCACTCTTTACTCTTCACTCTTCACTCCTCACTCTTCACTCTTTACTCTTCACTCTTCACTCCTCACTCTTCACTCTTTACTCTTTACTCTTTACTCTTTACTCTTTACTCTTTACTCTTTACTCTTTACTCTCATGTGCACCGGCCATCATCAGTCCCAACGTTTCGATGTCGGCGGTGTCGGCGGGCAGGATGCCCATCACGCGCCCCTCGAAGAGCACGGCGATGCGATCCGCAATCGTCAATAGCTCTTCCAGGTCCTCGGAGATCAGCAGCACCGCCCGCCCGGCGTCGCGCTGTTCCAGCAGCCGCCGCCGCACCGCCTCGGTTGCGCCCACGTCCAGCCCGCGCGAGGGATAAACGGCGACCAGCAGCCCGGCGCAGGCGTCAATTTCCCGCGCCAGAATGGCCTTCTGGATGTTGCCGCCGGAGAGGAATTTGATGTGCGTCTGCGGGGAAGGCGTCGCAATGCGGAATGTCTCGATCATGCGACGCGCCAGTTCCAGAATGCGGCGCGGATGCAGAATCCCGTGTTCTGTCAGCGGGGGCTGGCGATAGCCCTTCATCGCAATGTTGTCGGCGACGGCCATGTCGCCCACGACGCCCATCCCGATGCGATCGGCAGGGATGTGGCTGACGCCGGATTGGATGATCTCCAATGGCGACTTGTTGGTCCGCTCTTGACCGTTGATGAGAATCTTCCCCTGGGTCACTTTGCGCAGGCCGGTGACAACTTCGGCCAGCTCGCGCTGCCCGTTGCCCGCCACGCCCGCAATCCCCAAAATCTCCCCCCCATGGATGGAGAACGAAACGCCGCGCAATGCCGGCAATCCCTTGTCATTATCGGCGCTCACGTCGCGCAGCTCCAGAATCACGTCACCCGGCGTGCAAGCGTCTTTTTCCAGGCGGAAGAGCACCTCACGCCCCACCATCAGCCGCGCCAATTCCTGCGGGTTGGTCTCCGCCGTTTTTTTGACGGCAACGACCTTGCCCGCTTGCATTACCCGCACCCATTGCGAGAACTCCATCACCTCTTCCATCTTGTGGGTGATGAAGATGGCGGATTTGCCTTCATCGGTCATCCGTTTGATGATGCGGCCCAGCTCGTGGGACTCCTGCGGTGTCAAAACGGCGGTCGGCTCGTCCAGAATCAGGATTTCCGCGCCGCGATACAGCAGTTTGAGGATTTCCACCCGTTGTTGCTCGCCGACACTCAACTGCCAGATGTAGGCGTTGGGGTCGACCTCCAGGTTGTACCGTTGCGAAATCTCACGGATGCGCCGGGCGACTTCGTCCATGCGGGGTGCGAAGGGCAGATCCGTCATCCCCAAAATGATGTTCTCGGCGACGGTCATCGTTGGCACGAGCATAAAGTTCTGGTGCACCATCCCGATGCCCAACGCAGCGGCATCGCGCGGCGAGTGAATCTCGACGCGCTGCCCACGCACGTAGATCTCGCCCTCGTCGGGCCGGTACAGCCCCACCAGGACGTTCATCAGCGTACTCTTCCCGGCTCCATTTTCGCCCAGCAGCGCCAGCACTTCACCCGGATACAGTTCCAGGTCGGCGTGGTCATTGGCCATGACGCCGGGAAAGTGCTTGGTGATCCCGCGCATTTCCAGGATGGGGGTGGGGGATGATTTAGCGTTCATAGTACCTCAATTAAAACGTGAAACGTAAAACGTAATCTTTACGTTTTACGCATTACGTTTTACGTTTCACGCCTCACGTTGCACTCGGTTATTCGCTCGGAATCGTCCCGACGACGCCCTCGACGAAGAACTGCATACTCAGCTTCTGCTCATCGGTCAGGCATTGCCCGGCGGCGACCACTTCGTTACCGGCCTGGTCCTTGATGGGGCCGCAGAAGATCTGATCGTTCTTGATGATCTCTTTCTTGGCCTTCTCGACAAGGTCACGGACATCCTGTGGCACTTTGGCGCTGAAATCGGCCAACCGCACCACATCTGCATTCAGCCCTTCCCAATACGAGTGGGTCTTCCACTTACCGTCCATGGCATTTTGCACGGTCTCGATGTAGTACTTGCCCCAGTTCCACACCGGGCTGGTGAGCACCGAATCGCCGACAAACGCGCGCATGTCGGAGTCGTAGCCGATGCTCAGCATGCCGCGTTCCTGGGCGGCTTTCTGCGGTTCGGTGGTGTCCTGGTGCTGCGCGATGATATCGGCGCCGGCATCCAGCAGCGCCACCGCGGCCTCGCGTTCCTTCACCGGATCGTACCAGGTGTTGGTCCACACCACGGTCACTTTCGCATTCGGGTTGACCGAGCGCACGCCCAGGGTGAAGGCGTTGATGCCGCGCACCACTTCGGGGATGGGGAACGCCGCCACGTAGCCGATATTGCCGTTCTTCGTCATCTTGCCGGCGACGATGCCGGAGAGGTAGCGCGCCTGGTAAATCCGCCCGAAGTAGACGGCCATATTATCGAGCGTCTTGTAGCCAGAGCAGTGCTCAAACTTGACGTTGGGGAATTCCTGCGCCACTTCGTACATGTAGTCCATATAGCCGAAGGACGTGGCGAAGATCATATCGTAGCCTTCCTGGGCATACTGACGGATCACGCGCGCTGCATCCGGGCCTTCCGCCACATTTTCGATGTAGGTCGTTTCGATCTTGTCGCCGAATTCCGCCTCGAGCATTTTACGACCCCGGTCGTGCTCGTAGGTCCACCCCAGGTCGCCCGGAGGGCCGATGTAGATAAAGGCTACCTTGAAGGGTTCGCCGGTTTTGGACGTTCCCCCTTTACCGCCGCAGGCGGGCAGTAGCATGGCAATGACGATTATTAGCGCCAATACGGTCCAAAGATTTCGTTTCATTTTCATCCTCCTTCAAATAGTTGACAAACTGAAAACTAAATCGAACATCAGGCTCTCGGTACGAACTATTTTCTACGTTCACCTCCTTCCTACCGCCAGATGCCTGGCATCTGGCGATGAAGTTCTTATCCACATATTAGAGAAATCAGGCGGTTTGTCAAACCGTTGTTTCTGGTGATTCGCCACATGTTACACCATGCGTGCGGCTTCATTCACCGCAGAGGTCGCAAAGCACGCAGAGAACCCCTTTTTCATATCTCTTTGCGGCCTCAGCGGGCTCTGCGGTGAGATAGGGGTAATCACGGCGTTGTTTGTCAAACCGTAGTTTACCAACCTGTTTCAATCGACAGTAATCTCCGGGGCTTCGACCAGCGCCTCGTCGTCCTGCAGCTCCTCGTTGGTCAGGGTGACTTTCTCGCGCGTGATGGTGAAACGGTCGAAGTCGCGCGCGACGACGGCATCCGCGAAGAACGGCGCGGTTTCCTCGAGAATTTCGCGGACCCGGTAGCGTTGTGAGAGGTGATTGAGCACCAGCTTGCGCACGCCTGCCGCCTGCGCCAGCCGCGCGGCTTGCCTTGCCGTGAGATGCCCGAAGTGACGCGCCATCTCACTATCGCGTTCCAGGTAGGTAGCCTCGCACACCAACACATCGGCGCCACGCACGATCTCGCTCAGCCCATCGATCTGCCCGATGTCGCCGACGAGCGCCAGCGAGACACCGGGACGATCCGGCCCCAGCACTTCATCGGGGTGGATGACGCGCCCGTCCGCCAGGGTGACCGCCTTGCCGTTGACGAGGTCGCGGCGGATGGGGCCGGCGGGCACACCGAGCGCCTCGGCCTTCTCCGGCAGAAAGGGGCGGCGCGGCTTTTCACGAAAAAGGTACCCGAAGCAACCCGGCCCGCGGTGGACGACCGGGAAGGCGACCACCTCGAAGTCGTCGTTTTCGAGCATCACGCCGGGGCGGATGTCGATCAGGTCAATCGGTACCGGCGGGCGCGCGCCGCGCAGCACCACGCGGAAGATCAGGTCTTCGACGCGATCCAGCGTCCAGCGCCCACCGTAGATTTCCAGCCTGTCCACGGCTTCCCACCGCGCAAAGGTGGAGATCAACCCGCCCAGGCCCAGAATGTGATCGAGATGGCCGTGGGTGAGCAGCACCCGCTGCAAGCGCCGGAAGCCGATCCCGCTGCGCAAAATCTGTCGTTGCGTCCCTTCGCCGCAATCGACGAGAAACCGCTCGTCGCGCCACAGCACAACTTGCGAGGGCAATCCCCGCTGAATCGAAGGGGCGGAGGCCGCCGTGCCTAACATTACAAGTTCTAACATGCAGTCTCCCTTAAGACAAACCACGAATTTTCACGAATCCTCACGAATCGGAAAAAATTAGTGTAAATTCGTGCAGATTCGTGGTAAAAATCTAAGCTTCAGTGTTGTTCAGCGGGGTATGGCCCGACTATGTTTTACACCCCGACGATCAACATTCCTGGTTGGCCTTCTTCGCCGATGACGCGCGCCGGGGGCAGATCGAAGTGGGCGGCAACCCAGACGTTGGTGAGCAGGTGCTGGGTGACACGCGACACCGTCGCGCGCGACGTCCCCTGCGCCAGCACGAACGGCAGCACCAACTGGTCGCCCAGGTGCGGGTCAACCGCCGCGCCGGTGCGGTGGTGCTCCAACAATTCGCGGCAAGCCAGTTCCGCGACTTCTTCCGAAGGCAGTCCCCGGCGGCCCAGCGCGCTGAACCCGGCCCGCGCGTGCGCGTAGTGCACCGTCAAAAAGAGGCCCGCGCCCGTGCCCGGCGAAATGACGTGCTGCGGCTCGATGGACACGCGCGGCAATCCGGCCTGCGTGAGCAGCGCACGCGCCCGGTCGCTCATCCGCTGCGGGATGTGCGACGGCAGTTTGGCGACGCACGCCGCGCCGTCCACCCGCTCTGGCGTGCCGCGTTCGGTTAGGTCGAGCGGGCGCAACGTCGCGCGGCCGGTGATCTCCACATCCAATTCGCCGCCGCCCTGGGGATAGAAGCCCCACAGCCGCTGCGCTAACCGCGCCTGGACGCCCATCTCAAACAGCGTGGGGAGATAGACGTGCTCGATGTACGGGGCCGGCGGACTCATCGGGACGGCGGTGCCGCCGCGCAGGATCAGCCGTGAAGGGCCGTCGGCGAGCGCCAGCGGCAGCAGGATGGTCTGCAAGACCAACGTCATCGCGCCGGCGGAGCCGCTGCTCATCACGTCATTCACGTCGAAGACGTAGTCGCCGGCCTGCGTGGGTGTCTGCGGCGTGAAAGTGAGCGTCTGGCTGTTGAGTTCTGCGCCTTCGAGCTGCGCATTGCAGACCATCGCCGCAGCGCGCACCGCCGTGAGATGCTGCGGGCGCAGTCCCGGCTTCTCGCGGTTCGCGCGGATGTGCTCCAGGCAAACCGTGTCGCCCGTGATGGCCGCTAACGTCAACGCCGAGCGGAGGATTTGTCCGCCGCCCTCGCCGTGGGAGCCGTCAATGTGTCGTGTGGTCATAGGGCTATTATAACTGCCCCCAAGGAGGTGACAAATCAGGGAAACTGCCAAGAGGGAGTCTCTCTGTAATTGAAACGTGTGGGATGCTGATTCAGCATCAGCAGTCTGTGGGGGAGTGGTCTGGTATACGCGCTTTAGCAGGTCATTGGCTCGAGCAAGTCGCTAACTGAGCAGCCTGATCGGTAGCCGACATACTCGTGTCATTTTTACCTGGGACGATGTATAGTGTGAAATCCTGTTTATACCGCGATGTATATGTCTGCGTTATTCCCGTGGGGAAAAACGCCTGTAATGTATGTAGATCAGTGGTATTTCCAGAATGTAAAATATACATTCTGGACGCCGTTGTGTTGCGATCGGCTTGTGCGGCTTCCTCCAACCTGTTTTCCCATGCCGGTAGACCTAACTCGAAGGCTAAGGCATCATCGTTTATCCACCCTGGACCGGCCACGATGTAAGCATCAGTCACGTCGCCGATGAGTGTGTCGTAACATCGAATGGCATCTGCAATCTCACTCGTGTTGAAGGCGAGCGTTCGGTATGCCTGGGGATAACGCACAAAAATGCGATCTCCATTAAGCCTGATCAGTAAAAACGCCAGACTCGCCAACGCCGCACAAATCACTAGTTTTGTTTTTTGGGCCTGACGGCTTAAGGATAAATTCTGGAGCCAGGTCCCTACGGGTAAAGCTGCTAGAGTCACCACCACCGGTATAGCGCAACCGGTACGTACGACGCTAGGGTTTTCATTTGGAAAATTGAGCGCTAATGCCGAGGGAAACAAGGAAAAAAGTCCCAGCAAGACGAGTACAAAAGTAAGGCTATCCGCTTTGTTTAGAACGCGCTTGATGGCAACCAATGCTCCCAATACCAATAATCCGCCGAGTATAGGATCCAATACCGGTTCATACGGCAATGTCGTAAGCGGCATAGAATCCCCGCGCCAATTGAACATCAGGAGAACGTTCTTCACATTGTCGAGAAAAGTGAGTGGGCCAAAATCCGTTGTTTTGTTCAGATACCACGCCGAGCGTTCCCAGAAAGAATCGGCATGTTTTAGGGCGAATACACCCAGGGGGATAAAGACCAGGATAGCGGTTATCACCACCAAGCTGAAATTGCGCCAATGTAAATGCGTCCGTAACGTTCCCGATCTTTCGATGAGGCTGAGGGCAAACCAGATATAGGCCACCGCAATTGGAACGATACGGAAAGCCGTATAGCTATAAAGCCCTATCCCCAACCATAGACCTAACAACAAAAAACTTGCCCGTTCCCCTCTTTTTAATCCACGTACCAGGTAATAGCATGTCCATGCGCTAAACACAGGCGCAAACGATAATCGCAGGCCGGTGCGGTTTAGAATCACCAGCCAACTGGCGACCGCGGCAAATCCCATTGCCCATAGGCCCGTTGTGCGGTCGTACAGCTCGCGCGCCAGTAAGTACACGCCGGGTAACACGAGCAAACTGGGTAACGCAGTCCCTATCTTGAGAATCATAAAATCTATGGGATGTCGGGTCAGCCAGACCAGCAATGCAGTCCAATAAAACAAGAGCGGTTCACGCCCGGTATTACGATAGAAGAAAAACGGGCGTAGCCCGCCTTCCACAATATCGCGGATATCCAGCAGGTTTTGCGTATGATCCAGGGTCATCTCTGGTGGAACTTCCTGCAAGCGCCACATTCTAAAGACTACGCCCAACACAACGATGACAAGGAAGGCCAGTCCGTGCCAGGTTAGGTGTATGCCGCCGGAAGTCACGCGATAGCCAACCACTTTCACACGCGCCCGTTTTTGCCAGAAAGCGGCCATGAACGCCCCCACGCTCACTCCCCAGGCTATCACGCCAATCCATGTAAATCTCTCGTACCCAAGTGTGGCCCCTATGTTAACGTATGTGGCAAATATACTCAGGTTGAGCAGACCCTTTTGCAGATGCGATAATTTCCACGACTGAATATGGTCTGCGATCTCGGCGGTTTTATCCGACCTTAATGGCTCCATGGATTTGTTGCATAACCATAGGCCGATTGCAACCACATACAAACCCAAGCCCGGCCAAAGACGATGCGTGCTCAACATCACTTGTGCCAGGATGGCGATAAGTATCGCCAAACCAGGCCACCACCAACTATCCACGAAGGTCAAGACAGGGGATTTCCTCATTTTCTTGGATACCTCATCACAAACTGTCGATAACAGATATTCATTGCGATATTATAATCCGGTCACAGGAAGGTGACAAACAAAAATAACCGCCGAGAGGTCTATTCTCTCGGCGGTTGAGGAGGTGCTGGATGGCTTCCAGCACAGGCAGAGGGATTCTGCAGTTATTGGATGATGTCGAAGATGACCTGGACTTCCACGGTGACGTTGTAAGCCCCGCTGGCGATGGGGACATCCCCCCCGCCGCCCATTCCCATATCCCGCGCCACGACCGGGACGGGATTGTAGCCGGAGATGTACTCGCTCACCTGGCGCACTTTGCCGACGCGGATGCCCAATCCGGCGGCCAGTTCCTCGGCCTTGGCGCGCGCATTCACGAGAGCAGCCGCGCGGGCCTCCTTCTGCAACTCGGTGGGGTCGCTCACGCCGAAGGTGATGCTGCCCACGTTGTTCGCGCCGGCCGCCAGAGCGTTTTCCAGCAGCTTACCCGCCTGGGCGAGATCGCGCAGCCGCACGCTGACCTGGTTGGTGACGTGGTAGCGCACCTGCCCGGTCGGCATACCGGTCTCGCGGTCGTAGATTTGCTCCACCCACATGTTGTAGTTGACGGTCTGGATGTCTTTATCCTCGATGCCCAGCGCCTTCACCGCGTCGAGCACGGCCTTCATCTTCGTGGTGCTCTCACTGATGGCCTGCGCTGCGTCATCGTTGACGGTTTCCACACCGAGTTGAATGTCGGCGATGTCGGGAGTGTTGCTCGCCATGCCCGAACCGCTGACGTTGATAGTATAGAGCGCCTCGCCCCCGACGGTGGCGTATGTCGCACTCGCCGGACCGCCGCCGCCGGCCTCCACCTGCGCGCCGCATCCCAACAGTAACCCGAGCATCCCGGCCGCAGCCAACACCAATAACCCTGTACGAACTTTCTTGCCAAACATTGTATTGCCTCCTTTTGTGATTTTGTGTGAGTGTCTCTCACTACAAAGATGACGCCGGAAGGCTGCAAGAAGTTCCCGAAATTTGGGCTACTTGGGTTGCACTTGTGGCTCTGGAAAGTAGGTGTCAAGCAACGGGGTCAGGTCGGCGTCGGTGTGGGCGCGGACGGCGGCGAAGAAGTCATCGCGCGTGGCGATGCGGCCATCGTTGGCCTCGCGGTAGGCTTTGATGAAAGCGAAGAAGGCCGGGTCACCCATCAGCGCGCGCAGGTCGCCCATAAAGCGCGCTCCCCGCGCGTAGAGTTGATCGATGTATGTGGCCGTGTCGCTGAAGTCGTAGATGGTTCTATGGAGCGCGCCACCGCGATCGCGGCTGCCGATGTGGTGCTTCCACCACCACGCGACGAAATCCGGGTAATAGCGCTCGTAGAAGAGCACCTCACTGTATTTGGCGAAGGATTCATCCAGCCAGGGTTCGTGGACTTGATCGTTGCCGACTGCCCCGTACCACCATTGGTGTGCGATCTCGTGCGCGGTGAGGCTGATCAACCCGGCCACAGGGGTCTCTTGATAGCCTTCGTAGGCGCGGCTGCTCATGCTGACCAGGCCAGAGTATTCCATCGCGCCGTGGTAGGCGTTTTGAGCGATGACCAGATTGGGGTAGGGGTAGGGGCCGTAGAGTTCCGTGTACAGCGTCAGGGCTTGCGACGCTGTTTTCAGTACAGCCTGCGCCGCAACGCCATATTCCGGCAGAAAGTAGACCTGCACCAGCGTCCCCCCGGTGTTGGCCCGAATCACCCGATATTCGGGGCTGGCGAGGAACGCGAACGAGCGTGCCTGGTCGAGCCGGTAGCGCCGCTCCTGTCCTCTCTGGCTGACGAAGCCCGGTGCGGCAACCACGATGGCAGTATCGGTGCGCAAGGTTACGTTGTAGGTGGCGATGCTGTAGATGTTCGGATCGCCGACCAGGATGTACTCCCACGTCTGCCAGCCTTCTCCCGCGCGATAGGGGACGAGTGTAGCATGCCAGTCGCCGGCCTGGATCAGCCGCTCTCCTGCACCCAGATTGCCCATCGGCAACCAGGTGTTGACATCCACAGGCGGGATGGCGAGGACGTATTCCAGCGCCACGGCAACCGCTTCCCCTGGGGCGATGGGAATCGGCGCTAAGACAGACAGCATTGTGTTCGATAAAACCGTCGTCGCGGCGTAGCTTTCCCAGGTGGTGGTGATGACTGCGGTGCGCAGGGTAAAAACACCCGCATGGTAGGCCGGGGGAACGGCGAAGACGAGTTCATCCCAGGCATCGGGGCTGTCGTTGACCAGGGTGACTTGTTGCGTCACATTCATGCGTTTATCGGTGTAGTTAAGGGTGATGTACAAGTCGATGCGCGGGATGTCATTGGCCGGCGGCACGACGAGCGGCGTAGGGGTGAACGTTGGAGTTGGAGAAGGAGAGGGGGAGAGGGTGGTCGTATGTTGGCGCGTGCGGTTAGGGACACTTGTGTGAATGGCAAGTGGCGTTTCTGATACCGCCGGTGTTGGGTCGCCGGCGAGCGCGCAGGCCGTCAGCAGCAGAACGGCAAGCAGCACCCCCATTGCCAGCAACCCTTTGGCTGAAGATACCGACATCACTCACCCCGTTAGCAAATAGATGGCTCCCAGTGAAAGGAGGATGCCGCACACCTGCCGTAGCGTCAGCGCCTCCTTCAGGATCAGGACGGCCAGCAAAATCACGCCGATTGGATACAGCGCCGTCACCGGCACGACCACCGCTGCTTTGCCCTCGACCAGCGCTCCTTCAAAAATGTCAACGGATTCAACGGATGAAACGGATTAATGAAAAAGCTCCGTTCCATCTGGTGATTACCCACATGTTGCACCATGCATGCGGGTTTATTCACCGCAGAGGTCGCAAAGCACGCAGAGAAAGCCTTTTTCATATCTCTCTGCGGCCTCAGCGTGCTCTGCGGTGAGATATGGGTAATCAACAGGTTCCTTCCGTTGACAGATTTTCGAGCTGCATGCTGTGCGGCAGCGTCGCTATTTCCTAAAAGTCTATCATTCTCGTCACAGTTCCCTATTTTTGCTTCGAGCGGATCGCCAGATCCGCGTCTTATGCGCTTAAAACGGGGAACTGGCGTTCCCCTCGGAGCAAGCATGATAAGACCCTGGTTTCCTGAAAGTCCTTGCTTCCCACACGGGCAATGGTATAATCGCAACGTCAACACGGTTGGCGTATATGGCATGGGTGTGTTTCATTGCGTTGGGGGGCGCGGTCGGAGACCGGCCCCAGCCTGCTCTGGCCGGTCTCCGACCGCGCCAGCCCTGGATTTCAACTCATTTGAAACGCACCCATCTTGAATGGATCAGACGTCGTCATTATACTCTATTATGTGACGATGACGCGCCTGAAGACTACACGACTATCAGACGGACGACAACCTGACTGTTCCAGGAGACGAAAATGATCGATGATCTATTGAAATTGCTACCGCAGATTGTGACGATTTTGACGCTGGTGACGGCGGTATTTTTTACCAGTGTGTGGATTGGGATGGTGCTGTGGACCTTCCGCGACATTCGCTCGCGCACGCGCGACATCATTGTGCAATTGCTGGCGACGATTATGGTGGGGATTCTGACCCTGCCGGGGTTGATTGTTTATTTCCTCATCCGCCCGCGGGAGACGCTAACCGAAGCCTACGAACACGCTCTGGAACAGGAGGCGCTGTTGCAAGCTATCGAGGAACCGGAAGCCTGCCCTTCGTGCGGGGGCAAAGTGCGCAGTGATTTTCTTTATTGCCCGTACTGTCACACGCAGTTGCGGAAGTCCTGCATCGTCTGTGACAAAATTATGCAACTGGATTGGAACCTTTGCCCCTACTGCGGCGCACCCCAGGGCAGCCACGTCGTCGAACCGGTGCTGGATCGTGAAGTGCAGATGCCCGTCGCGTCGGCTCCGCACTTGTAACCCGCTCGCACAATCAAAAACTCCCGATTCCTGCAAGAAATCGGGAGTTTTTCTTCGCATTATGCACTCGCAGGGTCGAGGTCCTCGGCCCGCACGGTATGGATTTTGATCATATTTGTGACCCCGTGGAACGTGAAGGGAATCCCCGCCGTCAACACGATATGGCTGCCGATGGCGGCACATTTCTGGGTGACTGCGCTATGCACCATAATCTGGATCATTTCATCGGTATTGTCGAAGGGCGCCACCACCGCTGGGACCACGCCCCAGACCAATTGCAACCGCCGGGCAGTGGCCTCGAAAGGCGTGATGCCCAACAGCGCCATGTGTGGCCGGTGTCGCGCTACCATGCGCGCCGTGCGTCCTGATTCCGTCGAAGTGATGATTGCCGTCGCACGGGCCGCTTCAGCCAGCGCCACCGTTGCCCGGCTGATCGCGTTGGAGATGATGCTCGTGTCCGCACGGGCTGTGTCGGGTGCGTCGATGGCTTCTTGCTCTATATCCAGCAGTTGATTGTAAGGGAAATACGGTGAGCCTTCTGCGCTCTCGGCGATCTTTGCCATCATCCGCACGGCCTCCACCGGATATTTACCCACCGAAGTCTCACCGGAAAGCATAACCGCGTCGCTGCCGTCAAGAATCGCGTTGGCGACGTCCGAGGCCTCCGCGCGCGTGGGGCGCGGGTTCTCGATCATCGATTGCAACATTTGCGTGGCTGTAATCACCGGCTTTCCCAGGTGATTGCACAGGTGGATAATCTTCTTCTGAGCCAGAGGCACTTGTTCGGGGCTTGTTTCCACACCCAGGTCGCCACGCGCGACCATAACGGCGTCGGCAGCGCGCACAATGGCATCCAGATCGTCCAGGGCTTCGGGCTTCTCAATCTTGGCGATGATGCCGGGGACATGGTGCGGATTTTCTCCGGCCCGCCGTTTTTCGGGAACACTGCAATGCGCATTGAGATAATCTTCCAACAGACGCACGTCATCCGCCCGCCGGACAAACGACAGCGCCAGGTAGTCCAGCTTCAATTCCAACGCCACGAGGGCGTCTTGTTTGTCCTTTTCGGTGAGCGCGGGGATTTTCAACGGCGCACCTGGCAGGTTCACGCCTTTGTTGGAGGTGAGCAACCCGCCTACCCGGACGCGACAGCGTAAGCGCGTCGGGGTGACGGCCAGGGCCTCCAATTCCAGCGCCCCATCGTCTAGCAGGATTTGATTGCCGGGGCGCACATCGGGGATAATGTCGGCGTGCGGGAAGGGGATTTCCGTGAGCGGGTCCTGCACCGGGTCTGCGGTCAGCGTGATTTCCGAGCCTTCCGTGAGCCATACGCCTTCGGGCGGCAACGCGCCCACACGGATTTTGGGGCCTTGCAGGTCGCCCATCAGCGCCACGTAGCGGCCTTCTTCGGCGGCAATGCGGCGCACCAGCGCAGCGGTCTGGCGCTTGTTTTCGGCTGTTCCATGCGAGAAGTTGAGCCGCGCCACCGTCATGCCGGCACGGATCATCCCGCGCAACACTTCGGGGGATTCGGTAGCCGGGCCGAGTGTACAGACGATTTTGGTCAGGGGCATGGCGGTCTCCTTTCAAAAATGGTCAACGGATTGAACGGATGAAACGGATTATATCCGATTTCTAAAAACAAACCCGGTCAACGGATTGAACGGATGAAACGGATTATATCCGATTTCTAAAAACAAACCCGGTCAACGGATTGAACGGACGAAACGGATTATGTCCGATTTCTAAAAACAAACCCGGTACAGAGGAGGTGTACCGGGTTTGTGATGGATGAAACGGCGCTTACTTCGTCTCGCGGTAAATGACGTGCTTGCGCACAAAGGGATCATAGCGGCGCATTTCCAACCGCTGCGGATCGTTGCGGCGGTTCTTCTCCGTAAGATACATGTGCCCGCTTTCGGTGCTCTTCATCTTGATTAAAACCCGAACGCCCTTTTTCTTTGCCATAATGCGACCTCCTGACTTTGTCCCACAAGCCCGCTTGGGCTTGCCTGCCTCGATTGTAAACTTAATCGGGCGTCATTATAACGTGGTTGCCCGCCCTGTCAAGCTCTTGGCATGTCGGTATAAAGTGCTATACTGCTGTCTTGGTCTGGGATGTGTTTGAGGTGGAGAGAGAATGGCGATGACAAAACGAGGACTGGGCCGGGGGCTGGAAGTTCTGATTCCTGTGGACGAAGCGCAGGCCGGCGGCGTGCAGGATGTGCCGCTGGAGGCGATTACGCCCAATCCACATCAACCGCGCAGTGCTATCATGACGGAGGATTTGCAGGAACTGGCCGGCTCAATCCGTGAGCACGGCATCATCCAACCGCTTATCGTCACCCGTAAAGCCGATGGCGGCTACCAGTTGATCGCCGGGGAGCGGCGCTGGCGGGCAGCCCGGCTGGCGGGATTGCAGCGTGTGCCCGTCATCGTGAAGGATGTTGCGCCGCAGCAGATGTTGGAGTTGGCGCTGGTGGAGAACGTGCAACGCGCTGACCTCAATCCGCTGGAAGAGGCGCTGGCCTACAAGCAACTGATCGAGGAGTTCGGGCTGTCGCAAGGGGAAGTGGCGCAGCGGGTAGGCAAGAGCCGGCCGGCAATCGCCAACACCTTGCGACTCTTGCAGGCTTCACCTGCCGTGCAAGCTGCGGTGATGGAGGGGACGATCACCGAGGGGCATGCCCGTGCCCTGTTGGGGCTGCCGCGCCCGGAAGATCAGGACGCGGCGTTGCGCATTGTGATCCAGCAGGGATTGAATGTGCGGCAGGTCGAGGCGCTTGTGCAGCAGTTTGCGCGTCCTCCCAAACCCAAGCCCGCCCCTCTCCCCGAAGTGCAAGCATTAGAGGAGAGCTTCGAGGCGGCGCTGGGTACACGTGTGCGCCTTAAAACCGGACGCAAAGGCGGTCGGGTGGTGATCTACTACTATTCCGATGAGGAATTTCAGGCTCTCTACGAGCGATTGACGGGCGAGCGATTGTAGTGTGAGAGATTGAAGATTGGGGGATTGGAGTGGGATGACATTTGAGGCTACGGCAATTATAAGAGAGAAGACGGCACAGGCGGTCGAGATTCTTAAGGAGAAAGACATCGATCTGTGGATTACGTTTGTGCGGGAGACAAGCCAGGTGAAGGACCCGGTACTGGATTTGATCCTGGGTTTTGATCTCACCTGGACATCGGCGCTGCTGATTCATCGGAGCGGCGCCCGTGTGGCCATCGTGGGGCGCTATGATGTGCCCAACGTTGAGCGCCTGGGCGCGTATGATCGGGTCATCGGTTACGATGCGGCGTTCCAGCAGCCCCTGCTCGCGGAGATCGAAGCACTGCACCCGCGCCAGATCGCCGTCAACTATTCGGATAGCGATCCGGCGGCAGATGGGCTAACTTACGGGATGTTCCGCGTGCTCTCGCGGACGCTGGCGGCGACACCATACCCCGACCGTTTGGTCTCGGCGGAGGCGCTTATTGCGGCGCTGCGCGGGCGGAAGACGGCCTCCGAAATTCAGCTCATCAAGAATGCCGTCGAGCGCACGGAAGAGATCCTGGCCCAGCTCTTTCCATATATTCGTCCCGGCGTGGCCGATACCGAGGTCGCCGATTTTCTGCACAACTCTCTCACCAAAAACGGATACGGCGCTTCGTGGGACTGGGATTACTGCCCGGTTGTCACGGTTGGACCCGATGCAGCGGTGGGGCACGCGATGCCCTCCGGCTTGCGGATCAAGCCGGGCCATCTGGTGCAGGTGGACTTTGGCATCTCGCATTACGGCTTCGTCTCTGATTTACAACGGACGTGGTACGTGCGTTCTCCCGCGGAAGCGACCATCCCCGCAGCGATCCGGCAGGGGTGGGACGCCACCACCGTGGCTTTGGAGGCCGGGCGCGCGGCGCTCAAGCCCGGTGCTCGAGGGTGGGAAGTCGATGCGGCAGCCCGCCGGGCGTTGGTGGAGGGAGGGTATCCTGAGTACATGCACGCTTTTGGTCATCACATCGGGCGCACGGCGCACGATGGCGCGACCGTCCTTGGGCCGCGGTGGGAACGCTATGGCAGTTCCGTCGAGGGTGTGGTCGAAACGGGCAACGTTTTTGCCATCGAGTTGGGTGTTGTAGTGCCGGGGCACGGCTATATTGGCCGCGAGGAGAATGTGGTCATCACGGCTACTGGTGCGGAATATCTGAGCCATCCACAGGAACAGCTCTGGATCGTCTAACCTGCGCGTCACATAACACGAGGCCCAGGGATGTCCTGGGCCTCGTCTGTATGGGTGAGGTTTGGTTTATTTCGGCCACTGAATCCGATAAACGCACAATCCGCCCCGCGAAGCAAAAGATTGGACTCGTTCTGGATCCCCGTTGGTCAACTCGCGGATGATGGTTTCATCAATCTGGCACGTCTCGCCGTGGTTTTGCGCGACGTGATGGTAAGGACAACTGCTGACGTAGATAAAATACTCACCGTCCTTATCTTTGTCCCAGCGGGCGACGAAGCCCTGCTGGTTCATAAAAGCCAGGGCGCTGTCCATACGGGCGTCGCGGTCCGCCGGTAGATCGCCGACACTGGCGACCATACGCTTGGCGGTTTCGCGCAGGAAATGCAGTTGCTCTTCCTGAGGGAGACAGGTCTTCAGCGTATCCAACATCGCGTTTGCCAGGCCACTGTAGTTGTTGGGGAACAGGTCCGCGGCGGTGGAGGTCAAACGATAGACATAGCGTGGCCGCCCAGGCCGGTTGGAGCGATGGATTTCGGGTTCGGTGATATAGCCCTCCGAACGCAAAATCTCCAGGTGATGGCGCACCGTTACACTGGTGAGGTCCAGCTCTCGACTCAACTCTTGAACGGTAACCTCGCCGCGACGTTTTAGGATTTCCAGGATTTGTTGTCTTGTGTCCTGCATAACCGTCTCCCCACCTGCCTGATTGCCTACTGTGATCCTTGTCTATCGGATCATTTAGTAAAGGAATATATTTATAAACAAGTTTATTGTAGCATTATAAGGGTGTTTTGTCAAACCTATATTTTCTTTTTGCCACCTGTGCTATGATTGGTATTTCATCAGGAGTGTGCTATAATCTGTCCGATTTGTTAATGGAGGTACAAACGTGTTTGAGATCAAAAAAGAAGTACTGGCAACACACGAAGCGATTCTCAATGTTGAAATTGAGGCATCTGCAGTGAAAGAGGCGATGCAGAAAACTGCCCGTGTTCTTTCTCAGAAATACAACATCCCTGGATTCCGTAAGGGAAAAGCGCCTTACGCCAAAGTCGTGCAGTATGTGGGCGAGGGAGCACTCCTGCAACAAGCGGCCGATGCCATGCTCGAAGAAATCTATCCGCAGATTCTTGAGCAAGCCGGGGTAGAGCCCTACGGGCCGGGTGAACTGCAAAAGATCGAGCCTGACCCTTTGACGTTTACCATCCGCGTGCCGTTGGCGCCGGAAACCGTGCTGGGCGATTATCGCAATCTGAGCCTGGATTGGCAAGGGGTCTCCGTGAAAGATGAGGAAGTCGACGCCGTCTTGGAGCAGATCCGCGAAGAACACGCAATGCTGGAAGCCCTGGATCGTCCGGCCGAATACGGTGACGAAGTCCATATCAATGTTCTCGGTACTGTCGACGGTGAGGTTATCGTTGAGGAAGACGACATCGAAGTCGTGCTCAAGGAAGACGCGGTTTTCGTTGCGCCGGGATTTGTCGAAGCCCTGGTGGGGATGAGCACCGATGAGGAGAAATCGTTCACGGTGGTTTTCCCGGAGACGTTCGGTGAGGAAGACTTACGCGGGGAGGAAGGCAATTTCAAGGTCAAAGTGGTCGGTGTCTACGAGCGTGTGCTGCCCAATCTTGACGATGCGTTAGCCAGCACGGTTGGGCCTTTTGAGACGCTCGAAGATTTGAAGCAGGATATCCGTACCCGGATGCTGGAGAGCAAAGAGCGGCAAGCCCAGGAACTCTACCGCGACGACCTGATCTCCATCCTGGTGGCGCAATCTGATGTCCGTTATCCGCCGGCAATGGTCGAAGCCGCACTCGACGATTTGATCAAAGACATGGATAAACGTGTCCGCCGAGACCAGCGGATGTCGCTCGAAGACGCCATGAAATTGCAGGGTGTGACGATGGAGCAACTCCGTCAGCAAATGCGCCCGCAGGCCGAGATGAATCTCAAGCGTTCCCTCGTCCTGGGGAAATTCGCCGAGGCACAGGGCATCACCGTCAGTGATGATGAAGTGGTGCAAGAGTATCACAATTTTCTCACTGCGATGGGTCAGGCGCACCGGATCGACAGCGCGCCTCTCACCCTTGATTCGCCCCTGGCATATAACTTGCGCTTGGGCCTCCTGAGCCGTAAGACATTGGAACACCTTGAAAAGATCGGGCGCGGCGAGGTCGATCCCGCTGCCGTTGCCAAAGCGCAGGAGACCGCAGCCGAAGAAGCGCCCGCAGAGCCGGAGACCGTAGTGGAAGAGGCGGTTGTCGAGACGCCGTCATCACCAGAACCGGACACGTCCGAGGCATAATCCGGTATGCTCGAAGAGAGCGTTCTCGTCAAGCGCCGAGCTTTTGACGACAAGACGACTTGACTAACGACGAAGTGACTGTTTGAGGAGACGACGATGTTCCCGTATGTGATTGAAGATACCCGCCTGGGCGATCGAGTCTACGACATTTACTCGGTGTTGCTCAAAGAGCGCATCATTTTCTTGGGCACGCCCATCAACGCCCTTGTGGCGAATGAAATCGTGGCAAAACTGCTCTTCCTGGATCGCGACGATTCGGAGCGGGAGATCTCCCTCTACATCAACTCCCCCGGCGGCGAAATCTCGGCCGGTCTCGCCATCTACGACACGATGCAGTTGATCCAGGCGCCCATTTCCACCATTGCGGTGGGAATGACGGCCAGCATGGCGACCGTCTTGCTCACTGCCGGGGCCAAAGGGCGTCGTTATGCCTTGCCCCACGCGACGATTCACCTCCACCAACCACTCGGCGGTGCGCAGGGCCAGGCGACTGACATCGAAATCGCAGCCAGGGAAATTTTGCGGATGCGGGACTTGCTTAACAGCATCTTGCGTCGCCATACCGGCCTCGATAACGGGCAAATCGACCGACTCACCGACCGTGACTTTTACATGACGGCACAACAAGCGGTCGAATATAGCATCATCGATAAAGTCCTTGATCCAATAGATAAGTGAGACTCGCTTGTATCCTTAATCCCACGACCGTCCGCATGCCGGACGGTCGTGTTTTTACCAAACAGTCCATTTGGCTGACCAAACGTAGCCCTTGCCAGGGTCTTATCCTTCTTGCTCCGAGGGGAACGCCAGTTCCCCGTTTTAAGCGCATAAGACGCGGATCTGGCGATCGGCGCGAAGCAGAAAGGTCTTATCGTTTTTGCTCCGAGGGGAACGCCAGTTCCCCGTTTTAAGCGCATAAGACGCGGATCTGGCGATCGGCGCGAAGCAAAAAGGTCTTATCCTTCTTGCTCCGAGGGGAACGCCAGTTCCCCGTTTTAAGCGCATAAGACGCGGATCTGGCGATCCGCTCGAAGCAAAAATAGGGAACTGGGACGAGAATGATAAAGCCCTTGCGCGCTTGCTTTTTTTGTAGATAAGCGCATACTATATTAGAAAGTAAATCGGAAAGTGAGACAGGGTATGATCATACATTTGGCGAGGAACCTATATGCAGTCTAAGATCCTGAACCCGACCGAAGAGGCACTGGTCGGCATCGAACGGCATTGGCTTACCAATCTGCAAATCGCCCTGGCGCAATTCTCGGCCGCACCCGAGGATCGTGCCGCTTTGGAACGTTCCATCCGCCAACTTGATGAGCTGTTCCTCCTCGTCGTGGTAGGTGAGTTCAACGCCGGGAAAAGCGCCTTTATCAATGCGCTGTTTGGACAGCCCCTCTTGGAAGAGGGCGTCACCCCCACCACCACCCGCATTCAATTGCTCAAGCATGGCAATCGCTTTGAGCGCGTCGCCATTGAAGGCGCAGTGGATACCTATACAGCCCCCGTTGGTTGGCTGGAAGAAATCAACATTGTCGATACGCCGGGCACCAACGCTATCCACCGCGAGCACGAAGCGATCACGCAAGAGTTTGTTCCCCGTTCCGATCTGGTGCTGTTCGTCACGTCGGTGGATCGCCCGTTCACGGAGAGCGAGCGCGCTTTTCTGGAACATATCCGTGATTGGGGGAAGAAAGTCGTCATTGTCCTCAACAAGATTGACATTCTGGATACGCCGGAAGACGTCACGCGCATCGAAAACTTTATTGCCGAGAATGCGCGCGTGTTGTTGGGGTTTACCCCCGAAATTTTCCCGATTTCGTCACGGCTGGCCTTGCGCGGCAAGCAAGCGAACGACGGTGCTTTGTTGGCCGCGAGCCGCATTGAGGCATTGGAGCGCTATATCGTCACGACGTTGGATGAGAAAGAGCGCATCCGCCTCAAACTACGCAACCCTATCGGCGTGGCGCTACACCTCATCGACAAATATGTGGGGATCGTGCAGGAGCGTTTGGCCTTATTGCAAGACGACTTCGCGGTCATCGCCGATGTGGAGCGTGAAACGGCCATGTACCGGGAAGACCTGTACCAGCAGTTTCACTACCGTCTTGCGGACGTGGATAATGCCCTCTACGAGTTTGAAAATCGGGGCATGGCCTACTTTGACGAAAACATTCGCCTGTTGCGCATCTTCGACCTGGTGAATAAACCGAAGTTACAGGAAGAGTTCGCCCGTCAAGTGGTCGCCGATGTTCCGCAGGTGGTCGAGCAGCGGGTCAACGAGATCATCGACTGGGTGGTGAGCAGCAACGTGCGCCAATGGCAGGCCGTGCAGGAACACGTGGTCAGCCGGCGGGACAAATACGCGGAGCATCTGGTGGGGCAGACCGGAGGAAGCTTTACCTACGATCGCGCCCATCTGCTCGACACGGTAGGGCGCGTGGCGCAGCAAGTTCTGGAGAATTACGACAGAATGGAGGAATCAACGCGCATCGCTGCCGAGGTGCAACGGGCGGTCGCCGGTACAGCCTTGGTTGAAGTCGGCGCGGTGGGCCTCGGCGCGATTGTCACGGCGTTGGCCACCACGAGCGCTGCCGACTTGACCGGTATTCTGGCTGCCGGAACGGTGGCCGTGCTGGGATTGTTTGTCATCCCGGCGAAGAAGCGTGCGGTCAAAAACGAATTACACGAAAAGATCGCTGCGGTGCGCGATCAACTGATGCATAGCCTGAACACGCAGTTTACGCGGGAGTTGGAACGGGCGTTGCGCGAAATTGAAGCGGCGATTGCGCCGTACACCCGCTTCATTCGCGCCGAGCGTAAGAATCTGCAGAATACGCGCGACGAACTGATGAACATCAGAAAATGGCTGGAGAGCCAGGCGCATACGATTGATGGATTATAATCAGTAGAGCCAAAAATGCTCCAGAGCCCCGTTCTGGTCTGGATTGCCAGATCCAGACCAGGCAAAAGTAGACCTGCTGATAATGAATTGACATCACTCGGAGGCCGTGATAAACTAATCTTATACCGGTAAGCTTAACGAAAGCGGCGCTTGACTTTCTAGCTGCTTTGAGTATTTTCAACAAAGCATTGTACAAATTGCACGTTTAGCGGCGCTTTGGCCTGATTTGGCAGTTTGCTGTAATGATGTTACCTTGGAAATTACCATCGTCAATCCTGCCTTATTGGAGGAACAAGACCGTTTATGGCCGACAAAATTCGTGTGATGATTGTTGATGATATCGCGGAGACGCGTGAGCAATTGCGTAAACTGCTCTCGTTTGATCCCGATATCGAAGTTGTTGTGATGGCCGGCAGTGGGGAGGAAGCCCTGAAGTCGATCACGCAGGTATTCCCCGACGTTGTGCTGATGGACATTAATCTGCCCGGTATGGATGGCATTGCGACGACGAGCAAGATCGTAGAGGCCCTTCCAACTGTGCAAGTCATTATGCTTTCCGTCCAGGGAGAAACCGATTATATGCGCCGAGCCATGATGGCCGGCGCACGTGATTACCTGACTAAACCACCGAGCGCCGACGAGTTATTGGATGCGATCCATCGCGTTTATGCGATGCGTCAGAAGATGGGAACAGGGCCGCTTATGCCCATACCCGGTATGCCCCAGGTGGCGGCGACTGTCTCGCGGGCGACCAATGCCAAGATCGTGAGCATCTATAGCCCCAAAGGGGGGACGGGATGCACAACCCTGGCCGTCAACCTGGCTATTGCTCTGCAGATGGTGTTGGGGGCGGATGCTAAGGTGTGTCTGGTCGACGCGAACCTGCAATTTGGCGATGTCGCCATTTTTATGAAACTGCAAGCGGCCCGCACGATTGCCGACCTGGCGCCGCACGCGCAAGATATGGATTTTGATCTGTTGCGGACTATCCTGGTTTCGCACTCCAGCGGGGTGCAGATCCTGGTTGCCCCGGCTACCCCTGAGGATGCAGAAGTGTTTCGGGATAGTAATGTCGAGGAGAGCGGTGCGAATGCGCGCCTCAAGGCAATCTTGGAGTTTGTGCGCCAGGAGTTCGATTATGTTATCATTGATACAGCACACCAGGTCGATGACGTAATTTTGGCAGCATTGGATGTGAGCGATTTGTTTGTCGTTGTGACCCGTCCGGTCATTCCCGAGATACGCGGGGCGCGGCAGTTTATTGATTTGTTACGAAAATTGAGTTACACTATGGATAAGGTTTCGCTGGTCATCAATGGGGTGGACAACAAACGGATGGGCATCCAGCCCGAAGCGATTGAGCGGGCGATGATGCCGGCGATGGTCCACATCCCATACGACGAGCGTATTGCGTTGCGTGCTGCCAACTACGGCGAGCCACTCATTCTCAAGAACGCCCGGACTCCGATTGGGCAGGCAATCATTAACTTTGCGACTGAAATACAAAAGCACTTCGCGCAAACGGTCGAAGAGACTGTTCCGGTGAGTGAAGCGCAGAAACGGCCGGGGATCGGTCGTTTATTATAGTCTGAAGTGGGGGGATGAGCCGTGTCACTTTTGCGCAGAATTGAGAGGAAACCTTCACCGTCGCCTTCATCTGCCGCGCCTGCACCTGTTGCTCCTGAACCCAGTATTAGCGACGCCGGAGAGGTCCAACGGCGTGCCGTGCCGCGCGCGCGGGATGCCTATATGGACTTGAAAACCCGGGTGCAGAATCGGTTAATTACCGAAATGGACCCTTCGATGGATGTTTCTCGCACTGCCGAAGTTCGTGCGACCATCAAGGAAATGTACGACGCAATTCTACAGGAAGAAAGCATCATCCTGGGGCGCAAAGAGCGCGATGCGCTCTTTGAACAGATCGTGGCGGAAATCCTGGGCTTGGGTCCCCTGGAACCCCTGCTGGCCGATGAAACCATTACCGAGATCATGGTGAACGGCCCCAAGAAAATCTTCGTGGAACGCCGGGGCAAGGTGCAGCGGGTGAACCTGGCTTTTGAGTCTGACGAACACTTGATGCGGATTATCGAGCGCATCGTCGCGCCGCTAGGCCGCCGCATCGACGAGAGCAGCCCGACCGTGGATGCCCGCTTGAAGGATGGATCGCGCGTCAATGCAGTCATCCCCCCAATTTCGCTAAATGGGCCAACGCTGACTATCCGCAAATTCTTCAAAAAGCCACTCACGATTGAAGACCTGATCCGCTTCGGTTCGATCACCGAAGAAGCTGTCGAGTTCTTGCGAGCTTGTGTCATTGCGGCTGTCAACATTGTTGTTTCTGGCGGCACCGGTACCGGCAAGACCACCTTCCTCAATGTGCTTTCGAGCTTCATCCCCTCGGACGTGCGCATTATCACGATTGAGAACGCTGCGGAGCTGCAACTCCGGCAGGAACACGTCGTTACGCTGGAATCGCGTCCACCCAACGTGGAAGGCAAGGGCGAAGTGAGCATCCGCGATCTGGTGATCAACTCCTTGCGGATGCGTCCGGACCGTATCGTCGTGGGGGAGTGCCGTGGCGGCGAGGCATTGGATATGCTTCAGGCAATGAATACCGGTCACGAAGGGAGTATGACCACGCTCCATGCTAACAATACCCGTGATGCGCTTGCACGCTTGGAAACCATGGTGTTGATGGCCGGCATGGAGTTGCCCCACCGCGCCATCCGTGAGCAGGTCGCCTCCGCTATTGATATGATCGTGCAGTTGGAGCGGATGCGCGATGGGTCGCGTCGTGTAACTTCCATCACCGAAGTCCAGGGGATGGAAGGCGATGTAATTACCACGGCAGATATTTTCAAATTTGAGCAGACCGGACTTGAAGAGGGGAAGATCATCGGACGCTTGCGGCCAACCGGGATCCGCCCCAAATTTATGGAAAAAATCGAAGAAGCGGGTATTCATTTACCGCCATCGATCTTTGGCGTCGCGCAGCGTGTACGCTACTAAGGCACAAATATACTGCGCCCGATGAATGGAAAGGTGCATAAACCATGAATCCCATCGTAATAACTGGTGGCCTGGTCGTTCTGATTTCGGTGATCTTGCTGGCGGTGGGACTGTCGGGCAGTCCCGCCGGTCAGGAATTGGTTGAAGAGCGTCTGGGCGACACCGAAAAGAAACCCAAGCAGAAAGAGAAGAAAGGCAAACGTGAATCCGTCGTCGGGGCGGCTGTCGATCGCGCGGTCGCGGGACGCAGTTTCGCGCAAAACCTTTCGACGCAGTTGGCGCGCGCGAACCTCAAATGGACGGTTGGTGAATTCATTGTGATGACCGTCCTGCTTGCCGTTGTCGCCGGGCTGGTCTTCTTTCTCCTCAAGCGTATGGTTTTCGTACCAATCGGCGTTTTGGCCGGCTTCTTTCTCCCGCGCGTTTATCTTTCTATGCGAAAGAACAAACGCCTTAAGCTGTTCAATGACCAACTGGGCGATGCTTTGAACCTGATGGTGAACTCGCTGCGGGCTGGGTACAGCACTATGCAGGCCATGGAAGTCATCTCTAACGAAATGCCGGCGCCTATCTCTGAGGAATTCGGGCGGGTGGTGATGGAATTGCAACTCGGCGTCCCGTTTGACACAGCAATGGCGAACCTGATACGCCGTATGCCCAGCGGAGACATGGACCTGGTCATCACCGCAATGAGCGTGCAGCGTGAGGTGGGTGGAAACCTGGCCGAAGTGCTCGATGCCATCAGCTTCACCATCCGGGAGCGCGTGCGCATCAAAGGTGAGATCAAAGCGATGACCGCTCAGGGGCGCATCACCGGTTATGTCATTACCGCCCTGCCCTTTGCCCTGGCCGGTATCATCTATATGATGACGCCCGATTTCATGGGAGGGTTGTTTACCGATCCTTGTGGCTGGGTCATGATCATCATTTCGCTTTTTATGATTGGCCTGGGCTATTTTGTCATTAACAAAATCGTGAGTATCGAAGTGTAAGGGAGGGAACGATGCTACCCGTTATCCTTGGGGGGATCGTTTTGCTGGTGTTGATTGTGGTGTTGGTCTCGCGGCGGGCTGGCACGACGCAGAGCCTTGATGACCGCCTGAACGAGCTGGCAGCCCTGGGACAGTCGGTGACGCTGGAAGAGCTTGAGCTTTCCCAACCCTTCTCGCAGCGTGTCCTCATCCCGATGATGGAAGCCCTGAGCAAGATGGCGCAGCGTTTTACGCCACAGCAAACCATCGAAGCTTCACGCCACAAGTTGGAATTGGCAGGTCTGGCGCACAAGATCAAACCTACGCAGTTTCTAGCTTACCGCATGGTGGCGGCGATTGTTCTTGGCATAGCCTCTTTGACGATTGTCTTCGTTACCTCTTTTCCGCTATTCCAACGCATATTGATTATCGCCATCGCACTTGTGCTTGGATTTATGCTACCGACCGTGTGGCTTGGTTCCAAGATAACCGCGCGCCAGGCGAGTGTCATTAAGGCTTTGCCGGATGCGCTGGACTTGTTGACCATTTGTGTCGAGGCCGGGTTAGGGTTCGACGCGGCAATGTCGAAAGTGGCCGAAAAATGGGATAACGACTTGAGTTTGGCTTTTGCCCGCACGGTACAGGAGATGCAATTGGGCAAATTGCGCCGTGAGGCTTTGCGCAATATGGCCAACAGCATGGATGTGCCGGATGTGACCACATTCGTTGCGGCGATTATTCAGGCCGACACCCTGGGTGTGAGCATGGCGAAGGTCATGCGGATTCAATCGGATATGATGCGCATGAAGCGTCGCCAACGGGCCGAGGAAAAAGCTCGTCAAGCACCGGTGAAAATGATGTTCCCGTTGGTGTTTTTCATCTTTCCGACGATTTTGATTGTGTTGTTGGGGCCGGCGGTTATCAAGATCAAGAACACCGGTGTTTTCAATTCCTGACGAAAACGTGAATGAGATCGTACGGTACGCATGGAGTGTGTATCGCCAGGTCCTAGACCTTTTTGTTCCGCCGCGTTGTGTTGTGTGTAAGCACGTTGGAACCTGGCTTTGTGAGCGTTGCGTGCCGCAAATTCCCCTTTTCACTGCCCCTATTTGTCCCAGATGCGGACGTCCTCTAAACGTCTCTGAGAACAGGGGGACCGAGCATCTCTGTGCTGTGTGTCGTGCTGCTCCACTTCAGGTCGCGCCTGTTCGGGCGGCGTTCCTGTTTGAGGGGGAAATCCGCGATGCGATTCATGCGCTCAAATATCGGGGAGCGAGTGATATTTTGAAACCTCTGGCCGGCCGTATCGTTGAAAGCTGGCATCGTCATCACCTGCCAAGCGATGTGTTGGTGCCTGTGCCACTTCACGCCAATCGCGAAGCCAAAAGAGGGTATAATCAGTCTATGTTGATCGCCAAAACGTTAGGGCGGCAGGTGGGCTTGCCGGTGGTGAGTGGTGCGTTGGTGCGGGTTCGGGAAACAGCCTCACAGACACGCTTGAAGCGGGATGAACGCAAGCGGAACGTGGAAGCAGCTTTTTCGTGTGTGACATGCGCACCATTTGCCGGGAAGCAGGTGACGCTGGTGGATGATGTCGCCACGACCGGCGCCACGCTGGATGCCTGTGCAACGGCGTTGTTGGCCTGCGGTGCGCAAAGTGTTAATGCCTTTACGCTGGCCCGCGCGCCTTGAGGAGGCGGGTATCGTTCAATGGGTATCAATGGGCCTGGGAGGCTTTGGCTGGAAGGCCCTAACTTTCTAAGGAGGATTACCTATGGAGATGTTACAGATTTACACACGCAATATAGAGTTGACCGAACGATTACGGGATTACGTCGAGACAAAAGTTGCCAAGTTCGAGCGTTTCCTTCCTTCGCTCGAAACCATCCGCGTAGACCTTTCCGAAAGTAACGCGCGGGATAACACGCGGCGGATGGTCGCGCAGATTACCATCAATGTTCCCAAAGCTATCTTGCGGGCCGAAGAACGCGCCGGGGACATTTTTGCTGCTATCGACGCTGTGATGGATAAAATGTATCGGCGGGTCGAGCGGTACAAGGGCCGCAAAACGACGAAGCGGCGGGTTGCTCCGTCGACCGAGGAGCCGCTCGAAGCCGGGGCCGAGGAGACCGTTGAAGAAGAAGCGCCGCCTCGTATTGTGCGGGTCAAAGAATTTGAGGTTCATTCCATCACACCTGAGGAAGCCATTGAGCAGATGGAGCTTTTGGATCACCTTTTCTACATTTTCCTTGACGGCAACGATGGCCGTCTCAGCGTTATCTATCGCCGCGAGGCCGGCAATTACGGCGTCCTGAAGCCGGTGTACTGACCGGCAATTTACACTTAACTTCAAGGGGCGCGGTCACAAACCGCGCCCCTTTTTGTGGCAGAGACTACAAATTGCTCGGGCCGGTCTCTGACCGCGCCCGCTGCTCGGGCCGGTCTCTGACCGCGCCCGCCAAGGCCACAGCACGGGGAATTTTTACTGTCCTGCAGCTATGCCCCCCTCCCCCACAGGTTCAGCCGCATTCTCCGGCAGCGGCAAAAGCGTTTCCTCCAGCGCCGTCTCCATACTTTCGACCAACACCAGGTTGAGTTTCTTCAAGATATTGCGGGGAATTTCCGGCAGATCTTTGGCATTGCGCGCCGGCAAGATCACCTTCTGCACGTTGGCGCGATGCGCGGTGAGCAGTTTCTCCTTCAGCCCGCCGACGGGGAGGATGCGCCCGCGCAGCGTGATTTCGCCGGTCAAGGCGACGTCGCGGCGCACCGGACGCCCCGTAAAGGCCGAGAACAGCGCGACCGCCATCGTGATCCCGCCGGAGGGGCCATCTTTGGGGATGGCGCCTTCTGGTAGATGGATGTGGATGTCGGTTTTCTCGAAAACTTCGGGATCGATGCCCCACGCGCCGGCCTGTGAGCGCAGATACGTCAACGCGGCCTGCGCCGATTCCTGCATCACCTCGCCCAGTTGTCCGGTGAGGATGAGCGCGCCCTTGCCGGGGATGAGCGCGACTTCGACCGGCAACAGATCGCCGCCGTTCGGCGTCCATGCCAGGCCCATCGCCAGGCCGACTTGATCCTGTTGTTCCAGGTGATCGCTGAGATAGCGCGGCGGCCCCAGGTACTTTTCGAGCGTCTTTGCGCTTACGGTGGTGAGCGGGCGCTTATCTTCGGCGAGACGGCGGGTAGCCTTGCGGCACAGGCTGCCGATTTCCCGTTCAAGATTGCGCACGCCGGCTTCGTAGGTGTACTGGCGGATCAACGTGTGCAACGCCGAGTCGAGAAAGTGCGGCGGGTGCGCCTCCAATCCGTTGAGTTCCACCTGGCGCGGGATCAAAAAACGCTTGGCGATTTCGATCTTCTCTTCCTCGGTGTAGCCGGGAAATTCGATGACTTCCATGCGATCCTGCAACGCCGGCGGAATGGGATCCAGGATGTTGGCGGTGGTGATGAACAACACTTTGGAAAGGTCGTAGGAGATTTCCAGGTAGTGGTCAGAGAAATCGTGGTTCTGTTCGGGGTCCAGCACCTCTAACAACGCCGACGAAGGATCGCCGCGGAAGTCCTGGCCGAGCTTGTCGATTTCGTCCAGCATGAAGACCGGGTTCAGCGTGCCGGCGCGGCGCATCGTCTGGATGATGCGTCCGGGCATCGCGCCGATGTAGGTGCGCCGGTGCCCGCGGATCTCGGCCTCGTCGCGCACGCCGCCCAGCGAGACGCGCACGAAAGCGCGCCCCAGAGCCTCGGCGATGGAGCGCCCCAGGGATGTCTTCCCCGTGCCCGGCGGGCCGACGAAGCACAGAATGGTGCTGCGGCTCTTCTCCGGCGCCATGCGGCGCACGGCAATGTATTCGAGGATGCGCTCTTTGGCCTTCGGCAGGCCGTAATGGCGCGATTCCAGCACCTGAGCGGCGTTTTTGATGTCCAGGTTGTCCTCGGTGATCTTAGTCCACGGCAGGTGGAGCAGCCAATCCAGGTAGGTGCGCACGATCGCCACTTCGGGGGCCATCGCGGGCATCATCGCCAGCCGCGCCAGCTCCTCTTCGACCTGTTTGCGCGCGGCGTCGGGCAATTCGAGGGCGGCGAATTCCTCTTGCAGTTGCGCCACGTCGCGGGTGAAGACGTCCGTCTCGCCGAGTTCGTGCTGGATAGCGCGCAGTTGCTCGCGCAGGAAGTACTCGCGCTGCGATTTGTCGACTTCTTTCTGCACGTTGGTGTGAATCTGGTTTTCCAGTTCCAGGACATCCAGTTCGCGCGCCAGGTGGGCGCTGATCTTCTGCAAGCGTTCGGTCGTATCCAGCGTTTCCAGGAGGTCCTGGCGCACTTCGAGTGTCAGGTTGATCATCTGCGCGATAACGTCGGCCAATTGACCCGGATCGCTCACATTCATCGCGTAGATGTATGCCTCTTCGGGGAGGGCCTGGTTCATCTCAACGGCTTTCTCGAGCATCGTCAGGACGGCTCGGGTGAGTGCCTCGACGTGCGCGCTCTCCTCGAAGGTTTCCGGCAGCGCAATCACGTTCGCCATCGGATACGGCGTGCGCTGGGTATATTCGAGAATTTTCACCCGTTGGATGCCCTGCACAATGGCGCTGGAGCTGCCATCCGGCAGGCGGATTGAGCGGGCGACGATCACCTCGGTGCCTATCTCGTAAAGGTCTTCCACTTCAGGATACTCATCCGTCTCGGTGTCGTGTTGTGCCACGACCACCAACGGCCAATCCTCCTGAATGGCGATTTCCAAAGCGTGTATCGCTGTTTCGCGCCCCAGATACAGCGGGGTCACCATCTGCGGGTAGACGACCAGATCGCGGATCGGCAGGATGATGGCCTCGAATGGACCCTCGTCTTCATCGGGCGGCGTATCTACAAAGTCGCCGAACATGTCATCCGGCGTGAGTGGAAAATTTTCCCAATTCATTCACTTATCTCCATTTCATACTGCGACTAAAACACCCACAATCTTAACAGATTCCAGTAGTTTAGCCATCCGCTAAAGATGCAGCCGGCCAACACCACCAGGGTGTAATACATGCGACGGGTCACGCTCCAGTACCGCCCCCGCCACGCCACTCCCACCAGGTATAGCGCCACAATCAACCCGCCGATCAACCCTAACACGAACAGCGGGGCCAGAAACGACAGGTCGGGCAAAGCATCGATCAACCCGGTGATCCCAATTCCCAACATCCCCACCGGATACAGCAGGTTGAACGCGCCTAACCATTGGAAGACGCTGTGCGCTTCGGCAACGATCCAGGGGGCATGCGCCGGCACACGGCCCGGCGCTCCGGCGACCAGCGCCGAGATGAAGAACAACCCGCACCCAATCAAGATGCCCAGGTGAAAGGGGCGCGTCTCGTACCACGCCAGTTTGATAAAGACCTTGTGCGGGTCGTAATCATAGAAACCGTACACCGGTTGCCCGTGTGCGCCGGTGTGGAAGATCAAAGTGCCTTCTCCGTCCACGGCATGAAAGACGCCCGGCTCCGTGGCGACGTAAGCCACGCCGTTAAGGTGAAGTTGTCCATCCGCCGTCGCTCTCATCGTGTAGTAGCGTGTGAAAAGGTAGATGATCTTGTCGGCCCGGCTGTGCGACCAGCGGCTCTCGCGGTAAGCGCCGGCAAACTCGCGCGCTAATGCCGGATCGCCGGTATGGGGTTGCGGCGCAGCCGTGACGGGGTAATAGTGGTCCAGAAACGCCTGCCGGAACTGTCGCCCGGTCTGGAAGGGCGTTTTGCGATTGTAGACGACGAACGCGCCGAGGTTATGCTCCGGCAGGAAGAAAATCATGCCCTCGAAAAAGCCGGTGCTGCTCCCATGCCACAGCATCCGTTGTCCGTTACGCGTCCATTCCACCAATCCATACGTGACGCCCGGCAGGCGGGGATCGTGGGTGAATTGTTGCCGCTGCATCGCCTGCACTGTGGCGGCTTGCAGGATGCGCGTTTGGTTGTATTGACCATCTTGCAGAAACGCAATCATAAACCTGGCGATGTCGGTCACGGTGGCCGTGAGACCCACAACGGGCGCGGACGGGAAGTACTCGTGCAGCGGAAGCGGGCCGTTTAGCCCCGGATAGTGACCCAGCGCCAGGTCGGGTATCCATTCATCCGGCACGGGCTGGCGGATGGTCGAACGGTGCATCTCCAAAGGCGCAAGGATGTTCTCTTCGACGTATTGCTCGTAGGACATCCCCGTCACCTGCTGGATGATGTAGCCGGCCAGTGCCGCGCCATAGTTGGAATAGCCGATGATCTCTCCCGGCGGGTAGACCCGCGCGGGCAGCTTGCGGACGATATACTCATCCAGCGACAGGCCGTCGTTCGGGCCGAAGCGGTAGAGGTTACTGAGTTGATCCTCAAAGCCCGGCGTGTGGGTCAGCAAGTGATGCAGGGTGATGGGTTCGGCAAAGGTTGCCGGAATCTGGATATCCTTGAGATAGGCATTGACGTCGGTGTGGAGATCGAGACGCCCCTGCTCGACGAGTTGCATGATTGCGGTCCACGTGAAGAGCTTGGTCACGGAACCGGCATGGAAAAGCGTGCGGTCGGCCTGCACCGGCGTCTGGCTGCGACTATCCGTGACGCCGTATCCCTTGGCGAAAAAGAGTGTGCCATCCTTGACCACGGCCACAGCCGCGCCGGGGATTTGGTATTCCGTCAACTGCGTCGTGATGAAGGCATCCAGGAAGGACTCCATTTCTGCGGGGTCGGTGGGGCCATTGGTAGACGGTAGGCAGTAGACGGTAGACGGGGAGGAGGATGCAGCGTGTAAAGGGGTTGTTGCCAACAGCATCAGCACTGCGAGCGCGCCCAGGCAAATCGCACGGACACGGGCTGTTGTCGGGTGCCACCGGCGGTGTTCTACCACGGCTCGTCGTCCCAGTCTCCTAAGGGCAGGCTGAGGCCCTTTTGGTGCGCCCAGGCGGCCCGCACGTCGGCAACGAGGAAGACTGATCCCGTTGTAATAACGCCCAATCCCGGTTTGAGGTGTTCGAGCGCCGCTGCCAGGGCGTGTGACGGTTCGGGCATGATGTCGGCTTGCTTGCCTAAGGCTGCGCAATGCGCGGCGAGCGCCTCTGGAGCGCTGGAGCGGGGGTGATAGGAGCGGGTGACCCACACGCGTTCACACAGTGGGAGAAGCGCTTCTAACACGTGCGACACATCTTTGTCGCTGGAAGCGCCGAAGACGAGTAGCCAACGTGTATCGGGGAACCACGTCTTGAGTGAGTGGGCCAGCGTTTCCGCCGAGTACGGATTGTGCGCGCAGTCGATGACGACCGGCGGTTCGCGCTGTAGAATTTCCATGCGGCCCGGCCATTGCGTTTGCGCCAGTCCGTCATGGACTGCGGCCGGGGTGGCCCACGCGAGGCCATTTTCATACAGCCCTGCCGCTGTGGCGATGGCGACGGTGGCATTCTCTTGCTGGAAATCGCCGAGCAGCGAGAGGGTATACACGCCGTCGAACGCGGAGGGGGCGTGTGTCCGACGCACGGTGATCGTCTGCCGTTCCAGGTCATGCTGGAGCGCTTCCCAGGCCCAATCCTGCCCCACCACGGTTAAGGGGGCCGCACGTTCAGCCGCGATGGCTTCCAGGACGGCCATGGCCTCCGGCTTTTGCGGCGCGCTCACCACCGGCACGCCGGGCTTGATGATGCCGCCTTTTTCGCGCGCGATTTCGGCCAGCGTGTTGCCCAGCAGCCGCGTGTGATCGAGGCTCAGCGAGGTGATGATGCTAACCTCCGGCGTGATCACGTTCGTCGCATCCAGCCGCCCGCCCAGTCCCACTTCGATTACGCCGATGTCCACGTGTTGCCGGGCAAAGTAGAGGAACGCAATGCCGGTGGTGACCTCGAACAGCGTCAACCCCTCGACGCCCTCGACGGCGGGACGCACCTCGGCGACCAAATCGGCCAGCGTCTCGCGCGCGATCGGCTCGCCGTCGATCTGGATGCGCTCGCGGTAGGTGTGCAGGTGCGGCGAGATGTACAGGGCCGTCCGCAGCCCGGCGGCGCGCGCAATTGAAGCCAGCATCGCCGAAACCGAGCCTTTGCCCTTCGTCCCGGCGATGTGGAGGGTGGGATAGCTGTGATGGGGATTTCCCAGCTTTTCCAAAAACTGCTCCACGCGCTCCAGCTTAAATTCGCGCGGCGTATAATTCTCGATCCGGCGTTTCTCGTAATCGATCAGCCCGTATAAATACCGCAGTGCATCGTGATATTCCATCGCTTCCTTCTTCTGGCCTGCTTGCCTATACAAATAAAGGAGCCACAAATCGGCTCCGGGGAAGATTGTACTCGCTTTTAGGGCTTTGGCAAGAAGGGACCGGACGCAGATTGGCCTGATTTTCGCTGATTTTGTGGTCAGCGTGCGGGAAGGTCGAGGTGCAGGGCCTTATCATTCCCATCACCCGCGGATCTGCCGATCCGCCGTTCTTCCCTTGCTTCGAGGGGAACGCCAGTTCCCCGTTGTAATTCTGCCCCTTGCTCCGAGGGGAACACCAGTTCCCCGTTGTAATTCTGCCCCTTGCTTCGAGGGGAACGCCAGTCCCCCGTTGTAGTTCTCCCCTTGCTCCGAGGGGAACGCCAGTTCCCCGTTGTAGTTCTCCCCTTGCTCCGAGGGGAACGCCAGTTCCCCGTTGTAGTTCTCCCCCTTGCTCCGAGGGGAACGCCAGTTCCCCGTTGTAGGCTGAAACGCGCCATTACCCGCGGATCTGCCGATCCGCTCGAAGCGAAATAAGGGAACAGGGAACGCCAGTTCCCCGTTGTAAGCTGGAATGCGTCATCACACGCGGATCTGCCGATCCGCTCGAAGCGAAATAAGGGAACAGGGAACGCCAGTTCCCCGTTGTAAGCTGGAATGCGTCATCACACGCGGATCTGCCGATCCGCTCGCAGCGAAATAAGGGAGCTATGACGATACTGCTAAAGCCGTGGTCGAGGTCAAGTGGGGTTTGTCAAAATGGAAAAGGGTGGTATACTCTCCCCTGTCAAGTCGATAAAGCAGTGGGGGCTCGTCTAACGGTAGGACAGTGGACTCTGAATCCATATGTGGGGGTTCGAATCCTCCGCCCCCAGCCTTAAAAAGACGGCCCGAAAAGGGCCGTCTTTTGTTTGTGTTCCCGCTCCTCTCAGGCTGTACTCTTATTGGCTTTCCCGCTCATTCCCTCGATGTGTACCTTGCCGATTGTGACCTTCGCTACGGCTTTGTCCGTGACCTGCCGCGCCTTTACCGCTGCGGGATCGGATTCCAGGCGGTCGATCATCAAGGAAAGCGCGCGACGCTTTTCGTCAATGTCATCCACGAAGGCAACCCGCCCCTGGAACTGCACCGAGCGGAAGGCGTGATCGCATTTGCCATCGAGATAGCCGTTGTCCTCCAGGATTTGCCCCCACACTGCGGGATTGGCCTGCAGATAGTCCATCTTTTTCCCTTCGGCAGCGCAGTGGAAGTACAGGCAGCCCGCAGCCTGATCATAGCCATAGTTGACCGTGACAAGGTAAGGGACATTGTCTTTGCACATTGCCAGCGTCATCACCTTTTGTTCGGCAATGATGGCCCACATTTCTGCGGGATCGGTGATCGCTTTTTCGGAACGGCGCAAGTGATAAGTCTGCATCGATACCTCCTCTTGTAAAAGTCTGAACGTCATAAGTCAGGTAGTGCTGCGGCCATTTTCATCATCAGCGTTGTACCCAGATACGGTTGCGTCCCCCCCCCGATCCAATAGCAACGCATTATACCATTGCTGTCATCTGCTGCTGTGGATGTAGCACCCCGGGCAGGTGGACGAGGGGTTGCCGGGCTTGCCCTTTCTTCACCTTGCCTTATACTTACTTCATCGGATAGGAAAACGTCGTTGTATTGGCCGATGACCAGACGGTGGAAGGAAAACGATCCATGCTACGTTCTACACTTAAGCGCAATCTGTTTCCCATTGTTCTGATTACGCTCGGTTGCCTGATTTTTCTGGCGATCATCCTCTACGTGTTCCGCGCGTACCTGGGAATCGTGATCTGGGTGCTGTTTGGTCTGTTGCTGATCGGGGTTGGCGTGCTGGGCATTGTCCTCAACAACCCGAAGCGTAAAGCCTCTGTCGGCGATAAGCCATCACGCCCGTCTCGGGTTGCCTCTGGAACACCGCCGCCTGCGAGGGGTGCGCCGAAGTATTCAGCCGTTGGAACGCGGGAGAGCAAACCCGGCCGACAAGACACGATCACCGTTTCCAGGCCGCTGCTGATTGCCGCGGGCGTGCTGTTCGGATGCCTCGTTTTGTTGTTGCTGGCTAACGTGGGGACGGCCTTGCGCTCTTTGCTCACCGTCCGAAAAACCCAGATCATCGATTGCCAGGAGGCCGGTCGTTACGCCGAGGATGGTTGGCATTTTGTGTCGGCGTATTCGTATCGCGTGGAAGATGAGGTGGCGGGGTATACGGAACGCACCGAGTGTGTGATGGAGCGTGAGCGGTTTGTCTGGGCGCGGGATAAGCGCACACCTAAAAAGGACGATGCGTCTCAAGACGAAGCGTCTCAAGACGATGCGTCTGACGACGATGCGTCTGACGACGATGCGTCTACCGATGATACATTCATAGACGACATACCTCCCACCGACAGCGGCGCGTCATATTCGGAGCCGCCGCAGACGAATTTCCCCCCACCGCCCGCCACACAAGCCCCGTGGCCTACCGCCCCCCTTGCGCCCATGAGTTCGCCGCTGCCGACCTGGACGCTGCCGGCTTTGCCGACCGAACCTATGGCTACGCCACTTCCGGCTTTACCTACGGCGACCCCTATGCCGCGCACCGATATTGGGGTGTGCGATGCGACATCTAACGACTTCTACCTTGATACCTACGTTCAATGGGAAGGTATGATCATCGACGATCCAACGCTCGGAGATGAAGGTCTGTGGTTTCAGGTTCAGTGGACGAATTCAAACTCCAGTAGCCCATGCAGTGAGGCGACCTTCTTTGTGTCTTACGACAGCACCGAACGCTTTTTTGCTGAGGATATGGTCATCGTCACCGGGACGATCACGGATATAGCCTATGCGTATGAAGGGGAATCAGGCGAGACGGAGTATGCTGTCGTTGTCAAGGCTGATAACGTAGAATTTGTCGGTGAGTAGTTGTAAAGGAGGATCATCCCATGCCTGAAAAACGCAGCAAGTCCTTCAATTATGCTATCGGCATGTTTGGTACGTCCATTCCGATCAACATGCTCAAGACGTTTGCCTTCGCCTTCTACGTGCTTGGCCTGGGCGTGACCACCAAGCAATGGGCGGCGATGCTGCTCATCTACACGTTCATCGATGCCCTCGACAATCCTGTCTATGGCTTCCTCTCCGACCGGACGCGCTCCCGTTGGGGCCGCCGCCGTCCCTGGCTGGCAATCGGCACGCCGTTGCTGATCCTGTGTTTCGTCGCTTTCTACAACATCCCGGCTTTTGTGTCGGGCAATGCCATCTTCGCCTATGCGATGCTTTTCTACATCCTGACCGGCACGTTGGATTCGGTCATCAACGCCAACTATGGCGCGCTCTTCCCTGAGCTGTTCCGCGATGACGCCAGCCGGGCCAAAACCAACGCCTTGCGCCAGGCTTTCCAACTGGTGGCCATGATCATCAGCATCGCGCTGACCCCCATGATCACCGAGGCGCTGGGTTACGGCCTCACCGCCCTTGTGTACGGCATCCTCGGCGGCGCGGTCATCCTGTACATGACGTTCACCTGCCGGGAGAAAGACCCCGAGCCGGAAGAGGCCAAACCCGGCCTGTGGAGGGCGCTCAAGGACCTGTTGACCAACCGGAAGTTTTGGATTGCCGGCCTGGCGAACGCCTTTTACAGCGCGGCCATGTCGCTGGTGATGGCCTCGGTGGTGTTTTACGTCGAATATGCGTTGGGGCTTTCCAGTGGGCGTTCGACTTTCTTGTTGGCGGCGGTGTTGCTCATCGCCATTGCCGGGGTGGCCGTCTGGGCCTGGCTGGTGCGCAAATACTCGTTGATTCCCGTCTGGCGGGCTGCTCTGGCGGTCCTGGCGCTGACCTTCATCCCGCTGTACTTCGCCTCCAATTTGACGACCGCCATTATCTTCGCGGCGTTTGTGGGATTCGGCTTTGCGGGTGTGATCACCACGATGGATTTGATCGGCGCCAAGATCATGGATGAGGACACCCAGAAGCACGGCTTGCGGCGCGAAGGCATCATCTCCAATGCGATGGGCTTTATGAACCGCCTCAACGGTCTTTTCACCGGGGCTGCCTATCTTCTGGTTTCCCGCATTTACGGCTTTGAAAGCGGCGACAATCCCGGAACGCGCCCGGATCAGGCGGCCCGTTTCTTGATGACCATCGTCCCGCCCATCTTGATGGTGATCAGCTTTGCCTTCTCGTGGTTCATCGACTTCAAGAAGCCGGCGGATGCTCCGGTTGAACCGGATCACGCCTAGGAGGTGCGGCATGGCGCTCTTACGCCTCGATCACGTTCCCGAGACCGTCAGGCTCAACCTGCCGCTGTATATGATTGTTCCCGGTCCGGGTGAAATGAAGGAGATCCCCGTTGCCAAACGCAAGGTCCTGTACCTGTTGCACGGCCTGAGCGACGACGGCAGCGCCTGGCAGCGTTATACCGCTATCGAAACCCTGGCCTCAGCGTATGGCCTGGTGGTGGTCATGCCCTCGGTGGGGCGGAGTTTTTACACCGACCAGCCCAACGGCCAGCGCTATTTCTCCTATCTGACCGACGAACTGCCGCGCTACCTGGCCGACGTCTTCGGCCTGAAGCCGCGCCGGGAAGACACCTTCATCGCCGGTAACTCGATGGGGGGCTACGGCGCGTTCAAGGCCGCCTTGTTGCGGCCCGAACTCTACGCCGCTGCGGCCAGCTTTTCCGGCGTGCTGTCCCTGGAAATCCTCAAGCTCAATCCCGACGACCGGCGCAAGAAGGAATTCGCGCTGCTGTTCGGCGACCTGGACAAACTTTCCGGCAGCGCGCACGATCCGGCGGTCTGGTTGCAGCGCGCCGCCCAAAACCCGGCGGACTTGCCGCATCTGTTCATCGCTGTGGGCCGTCAGGAAGACCTGTACCCGCTCAGCGGCTATTTCCACACCGCCTGCCAGTCGTTGGGCGTGAAATCCGACTATCACGAGGAAGACGGCCATCACGACTGGTTCCTGTGGGATCGGCAAATCCGGCAGTTCCTGGCAACCATCTTGGGGCCAATTCCTGAACCGTAAGGAGCGCCGCCCATCGACACACCGCTGCGCATCCAGTACTTCGTCAGGCACGAACAGGAAGGCCAGTATTTGACCGTCCCGTTCATGATGCCGCCCGATGTCGAATCATTCTCGCTGACCTACCACTACGAACGCTACGGCGGCAGTGAGACCGGTGTCGCGCACGGGCACTTCACGTCCCGGCCGGGCGTCAATACCATCGACCTGGGCTTGATCGCGCCCGATGGAACCGAGGTGGGCGAGACCGGATCGGACAAGCGCAGCATTCAGATCAGCGAGACGGAGGCCACCCCCGGCTACCGGCCTTGCCGTCTGGTTCCTGGTGAATGGCGTATCCTGCTAGGGGCGTACAAAGTTGCGCCGGGCGGGGTCGAAGTCACCTACGAACTGACCTTCACGCCCAAGCGATTGCGCCTGCTCAAAGGCGACCTGCATGTCCACACGCTGGCCTCAGACGGCGTGCTTACCGCCGCAGAATTGGGTCAGTACGCTTTGCGTCATGGGTTGGATTTTCTTGCCATCACCGACCACAATCAGAAGGTGGCGGCGGATGCCTTGCCCCATATCCCTGGACTGACGCTGATCCCCGGCGTCGAATGGACGCACTACAAAGGCCACGCCAACTTTACTGGCGTGGATCGCCCTTACGATGGCACTTTCGCGGCAAATACGGATGAGGAGGTGGCGGAACGCTTCGCCTCGGCCCGTGCGCGCGGTGCGCTCATCACCATCGCCCATCCCTTCGACGAGAGCTGCCCTTTCCTGTTCGACCTCGATTCCCTGCCTTTTGATTGCATCGAGGTCTGGAACGGCCCGATGCGTCCCGCTAACCTGCACGCGATTGGGTGGTGGCACAGCCTGCTCGTCGCCGGAAAGAAAATCCCGGTGTGCGGCGGCAGCGACTATCACCGCAGCCAGCTTTTCCTCTTCCCCGGCGGGCCAACGACCTGCGTTTACGCGCTATCGGCGGGTGCGTCGGATATTCTGGCCGCGCTGCGGGCCGGGCACGCCTACATCGTCTATGCCCCCGACGGCCCCACGCTGAACTTGACCGCCGGAGAGGCGATGTTGGGGGATAGCGTATCGTTTGGGCACGTCAAGGAGCTACAGGCCCATGTGACCGGTCTGCACGCCGGAGATGTTCTGCAAGTGATCACCGCGCAGGGCAGCGCTATTCTCCTGAAAGCCGAAACACCCGGCGATTTTCGGGGGTCCTACACAATAGAAGCTCCCGGATTTGCCCGCGTCGAAATCCTGCGCGAATTCGTGCCCGGTCTGCCCATGCTCCCCGCGCTGATCTCGAATCCAGTGTATTTCGATCCTGTGACGCTCTGACAATCATCTGAATGGCAGGTGAAGATGATGAACGAAAATTTGAACTACAACGAGAAAGTCTCCTCAGGCCGGACGACAGTGCTTTTTATCGCACTCACCCTGCTCTTCTTGGCGCTCCTTGCCTGGCGTGTGAATGCTTTCGGCTCCGATATCCTGGCAATCGTCTTTCTGGTTTTTTGCGGCTTCTTCGCGTTCTACACGCTGAATTATCGAACGCTCAACGTCCAACTATCGGCCGCGTATCTGTCGTTGAAGTTTGGGGTGTTCACCTGGAAAATACCCCTGGCGCATATCGAGAGCTGTGCGCTTGACGATGTTTCGCTGTGGCGGATCGGGGGAGCGGGCATACACTTTTCCTTTATCCGTGGAAGATATCGCGCCATGTTCAATTTCCTGGAACATCCCCGCGTTGTCGTCATGCTGAAGACCAAAAAGGGACCGGTCAAGGATATCGCCTTTTCAACCCGCCAACCGGAGCGCGTACTACAGCTTATTCAGGAGGCCGTATCTGCCGGGCAGCCACGCACCATCACAAGTGGCGACTGGACGCTCAATATCTATTTCCGCAATCGCGGCACCAGAAGCGAAGGGCAACACGGGGTCTTGCTGCACAAGGGCACACCGGTCGAGCCGCCAGCCATCGGCGCGGTGATTGAGACGGATTTGGGCCAGATGCGATATTACGGCTCCCCCGAAGGGGTGAAGGTCCCTTGGGAAAACACGGGCTGGAACTTCGCCGACGAGGAAAAGATTCTGCCATCCTGGGGTGAGGGTTGAATCCGCAGACCGGTTTGCCTTTTCGCCGAGAGTAGACTATAACAGAGTCCTGGATAGAAACCGGCTCCGTACAAAGGCAGGCCAGTATGGTGGACGTCACTGCGACCGGCGGTAGACAGGTAGAAAAGTCCCTTCAGCGTGAGCTTGATGTGCTCAACGCTGTGCTCGATACGGTCAGCGCCCTGGTGGTGGTGCTTGATCCTGAAGGACGCATCGTGCGTTTCAACCGGGCATGTGAGCACAGTACCGGCTATCGCTTTGCGGAGGTAGAAGGCCGGCAATTCTGGGATTTTCTCCTTGTGCCGGAAGAGGTAGAGAGGGTCAAGGATACATTTGCTCGCCTGCGGGCCAGCCAGTTCCCAAGCACGTACGAAAACTCGTGGGTTGCCAGGGACGGCCGTCGCCGTCTGATCGCCTGGTCGAATACGGCTTTGGTCGGTGAGGATGGCGTGGTGGAATACGTCATCGGCACCGGCCTCGACGTTACCGAGCAGCGGCAGGCTGAACAAGCTCTGCGCGAGAGTGAGGAGAAGCTCGCCACGTTGTTCGAAATCCTGCCCATCGGCATTTCGGTCGTGGATCAGGAGCGGAACGTGGTGAAGGCTAATCCGGCCTTATCCAGGATTCTCGATTACTCTCCTGACGCCCTGCAGCGGGGGCATTTCCGCGCGCGCGAGTATTTCACCGCCGAAGGGGATCCATTCCCACCCCAGGGTTTCCCCAGCGTGCGGGCGTTTGAAGAACAAAACCCTGTCTATGATGTCGAGATCGGCATCGCTAAAGAGGACGGCGAGACGATCTGGACCAGCGTCAGCGCCGCGCCGGTGTCGTTCCCCGATTGGAAGGTCGTCATCACCACCGTCGACATCACCGCCCGCAAGCGTGCCGAGCAGGCGCTGCGCCGGGCGCTGGAAGCATCGCAGCAGCGGCAGGCAGAAGTCTCGGCGCTGCTGGACGGCGCCCGCCAGGTCCTCGTTCAACATAACTTTGCGGACACCGCTCGCTCCATTTTTGACACGTGCAAGGATCTGATTGGCGCGACGGCCGGCTACGTCGCCCTTTCTTCCACAGACGGTACGGCGAACGAAGTGCTCTTCCTCGATCCCGGCGAGTTTCCGTGCACCGTCGATATTGCTTTGCCCATGCCGATTCGCGGATTGCGGGGGCAGGTATACCGTAGCGGTAACGCGGTCGTCGATAACGATTTCCGGTCGAGTTCCTGGGTGGCATTTTTGCCTGAAGGGCATGTGGGTGTGGACAACCTGCTTTTTGCTCCCCTGGTCATCGGCGGGCAGGTGGTGGGACTGCTCGGTCTGGCGAACAAACCGGGCGGCTTTACCGCGAACGATGAACGCCTGGCTACGGCTTTTGCCGAACTGGCCGCCATCGCGCTGCACAACAGCCAATTGGTGGCGTCGCTCGAGGCCAGTGAACTGCGCTTCCGCTCGGTAGTAGAGACAGCCAGCGCCGCCATCGTGACCACCGATAGCGAGGGCCAAATTACGTTCTGGAATCGCATGGCGGAGACGATCTTTGGTTATACGGCGCAGGAAATGCTCGGCGCGCCGTTGATGCAGATCATCCCTGAGCGGTTCCGGGCTGCGCACCAGGTGGGGATGTATCGTGTGCTCTCCACGGGTAAAACCCGGCTGGTGGATGAAACGGTGGAAACGATTGGCGTCAGGAAAGGCGGCCATGAATTCCCGTTGGAGATTTCTCTGGCTCACTGGAAGACCGGCGAGGCGAGCTATTTTACCGCTCTGATGCATGACATCACCCAGCGCAAACAGTCTGAGGAGGCGCTGCGCGAGGCCAAGCAGTCGATGGAGACGCTGATCAAGGCTTCGCCGTTGGCCATCATCGCCCTGGACCAGGCGATGAACGTCAGGTTGTGGAATCCAGCCGCGGAACGTATCTTTGGCTGGAGCGAAACCGAGGCCCTCGGTCGCCGTTATCCGGTCGTCCCTGAAAACAGACAAGATGAGTTCCGGGCTTTTATGGCGGATGCGTTGGCCGGCCACACTCTGACCGGCATCGAGACGGTGCGTCACAAGAAAGACGGTAGTGCGCTCGAGGTGGCACTCTGGACGGCGCCGCTGTACGATGCGCAAGGCCAGATCAGTGACATTATGATCGTCATCGCCGACATCACCGAACGCAAGCGCGTCGAGGCGGCGTTGCGCCAATATGCCTACGAGCAGACCGCGCTCTACGCGGTGGCTTCAGCCGTCACCAGCACTTTGGATCAGGATGCATTGTTGCCTGTGGTGCTGGATGCGGTTCTGCGGGCCTTGGAGGCCGACGCCGGTTGGATTCTTTTGCCCGATCCTCAGCCGGAAAATACGTTTCGTGTGGCGGCTCAGCAGGGGGCGCATGAAGAGCTTCTGGCTATCGAGCCGATCCTTCCTTGTGCACAATGCCCGATCTATCAGCGTTATTCATCCGGCTATGGCGATGCGGTCGATCCAAGCCTCGTGCAGGATTGCTCTACCCTGGCGGCGGGGAATGTGGACCAGAGCGATGTGCCCGGCCTGGCGTGCATCCCACTCAGTGTGGGGCAACGCCTGCTGGGCATCCTGAAGATTGGCTGGCGGCGTTCCCAGACGTACCGGCAGCGCGGCTACGACTTGTTATTGTCCATCGGCCGGCAAGTGGGTGTCGCCTTGCACAACGCGCAACTTTACCAGGCGGCGCGGCAGTTGAACCGCCTGCGCATCTTGTCTGATTTGGATCGCCTGCTGGCCGCGACGTTGGAACAGCGAAAGCTGGCGCAAGTGACCTTGCAGCACATGGCGACCCACCTCAATGCGCCGGCTTGCGCCGCACTGCTGCTTGAGCCTGCGCCGCAAGGTCCAGCTGCAATGTGGGCCTTGCATCCAGAGGAAGGCTGGGCAGATGTCGCCGTCTCGGACCATGCGCGCATCGACTGGCAAGCGCTTCTGAGCCAGATGCATGATCAACGCGAGCCGGTATCCCTGACCGTGGCAGAATTGGAGCAGTGGTGTCCAGGTTTGAAACCGGCGTCAGGGTGGGGCGCTGATGGCCTGCTGATTCCCGTAGTGGGGGAAGACACTCTGCTGGCGGTGTTGCTGCTGGCCGGTCGGCCAGCCAACCAGCCCTTTACTGATGAAGATCGGACGCTGGCTTTGGTGGCGGCCGGTCACGCCGGTCAGGCCATGCAGAATGCGCGGCTCTACGCCGAGGTCAGGCGGTTGCTCGATGAGCAGGAAAAGACGCGCGCGCAACTGATCCAGGTCGAAAAAATGGGCGCGCTGGGACGCCTGGCCGCTACCATCGCCCACGAGATCAACAACCCGCTTCAGGCCATCCAGAACTACTTGACCCTCGTGCAGGAGGAAATGGACGGCGAGCAACGTCGCGACAAAATCGATCGTTATCTGCGGGTGGTGGGTGGCGAGGTGGGCCGCATCTCGGCCATTGTGCGGCGGATGCGCGACTTCTACCGGCCGGCGCATGAGCGTCTGCGTCCCACGGACCTGACCGCCGTGCTGGACAGTGTGCTGGACCTGAGCGGCAAAGAGTTGCAAAATCACCACATTGTCGTCCAACGGGTGGACGCCAGCGACCTGCCCCAGGTTCAGGCTAACCCGGATCATCTCAAGCAGGTCTTTCTCAATTTGATCCTGAATGCCATCGACGCCATGCCAACGGGTGGGGAACTGCGTATCTACAGCAGCCTGGCCGAAATCCAGCGGGGAGATGCTGACCAGTGGCAGCCGGCGGTTCGCGTCGAGGTCGGCGACACGGGCTGCGGGATGTCGCCTGAGATGCAAACGAAACTGTTCGAGCCTTTTTTCACCACCAAAGAACAGGGCGCCGGGCTGGGACTGTCGATCAGCTACAACATTATCGAGGCGCACAACGGGCAAATCTCGGTGAGCAGTGAGGAAGGCGTGGGTACGACTTTCACCCTCCTGCTTCCTTTAGCATCAGTTTGAGCGATAAGTACCCCGGCAATCACAGTGGAAGGGAAGCGTATGAAAACACCGGCAAAAATCCTTATCGTGGATGATGACGAAGCGATCCGTTTGTCTATGGAAGAATTGCTGGTTCGCGATGGATACCAGGTGCGCGCCGTGGGGAGCGGCGAAGAGGCCCTGGATCACATCGCGCGCGAGCCATTCGATCTGATGTTGCTGGACTTGATGATGAAGGGTATCGGCGGCATGGAAGTGCTGTCCGCCTTGCGCGCGCAAGCGCTCGACACGGCGGTGATCGTCCTTACCGCGCACGGGTCGATGGAGACGGCAATCAATGCGCTGCGCCACGGCGCTCACGATTACCTGTTGAAACCCGCTGACACGCCCAGCATCCGAGAGAGCATTCGTACCACCCTGCTCAAGCGCGAGCGCGCGAAACGCCAGCAGGATTTGCTCCTGCAGGTACAACAGAGCCTCACCGCCAATCTGGAGGAAATCCGCGCCGCCGTCGTTCAGTCGCTCTCTCATCCCGAACCGGCGCCGCTCGCGGAGCTAGAGGAAGCCTCCTACAGACTGAAACAGGGCGGTCTGGTCGTGGATTTAGCGCAGCATACCATCACGCTGGATGAGCACCCGCTCGAACTGACGCCTACCGAGTTTGACATGCTGGTCTATTTGGCTCAGGCTGCACCCCACGTGGTCGGCGCTCAGGAGTTGGTAAAGCAGGTGCTCGGTTATGACTCTGACCGTTTGGAGGCCGGCGATATCGTGCGCCACCACATTCATCGCATCCGCCACAAAGCCTTGGCTTGTGCGGGCCGGGACGACTTCATCCGTACCGTGCGGGGAGTGGGGTTTGCGTTGAACGTTTAGCCCCTCAATTATGTTCCAGGCATAAAAAATTTTCTGGGTGTTTTTCGTGTGCGGGCGCAGCCCGCACACGAAAAACACCCTCCTTGATTGGTGAGATCAAAGGCATACTACAACGAGGGGGCAGGAAGTTACCACTCCAACTCGTCGAACTCCGAGAGCACGCTCAAAGGGCTGCCGGCCTGGATTTCCAGATCGCCTTCGTAGACGATTTCTGGCTGTTCGTATTCAGATGTATTGACAACGGGTTCGTTCATCGTTTTTCTCCTTGTGCAAATCCTGGTTCTTGATCTATGACACTCTGCGCCGTCGCAGCAGCAGTGTGCCTACCAGTACCGTGCTGGCTAACCCTATGCTCCACAGACCGGCGCGTGCTTTTAGCCCTTGCAGTTGCACGGCGTTGACACTGGCGGACGAGAACACCCTCAGGTCATCGGCATAGAAGGTAGTAGCGACACTGTTTAGAGTGTAACCCCAAAAGTTCGCCGTGACGCTGACCGCAGTGTCGGTGATCTCATCGGTGACCGAGAGCAGCGTCCAATTAACACTGTTGGTATCAATGCTGGATTTTTGAGTTTCGCTAATAGGGTTAGTACAGTTTATGCCTGTATAGAACTCTATCTCAAGCGCAACATTCGCCTCACCATCAGATTTGACATAGCCATCGAGCGTCAGGTACTTTTTGCCATCAGGTGCTGTTGGCCAGGTTGCCAAATGAGAGGATAAGTCGATACACTGATAAGCCCAGCCGTACCCATCATCTGCCGTTGTGTCTACCTGTGCTGCGTAGCTGCCGCTGTGTGGTGCAGTCGTTGTGCGCGTCAGTGTTCCCGCTACCAGAATTTGCCATTCGTTGAGCGCGGTCTCAAAGCCGCCATTGACCAACACCGACTTAGTTTGCGTACTGGCTGGCAAGGCCATGATCAGCGACAACAAGACTACATTGAGTATAAGCCATCTTCGTTTCATCATATACCTCCTGATTACATAAAACAGAATAGATGTGTTCATTCGATCAACCTGAGTGACAGTGGATGCAAGGGGAGGATCTGCGTCCTCCCCTTGCCTGACTGTGACTATGGCGTAGTGATTATGCGGACATTGGACCATGTAGACACACCGCTTTGGTTGTAGGCCCGCACCCGGAAGTAGTAGGTCGTTTGACTGGCGAGGTCTCCCGTGTTGAATCCGGTGCTGTTCGCCCCAACGTTACTGTACACCACACCTGATGAGAAGCTGAAGTTGGTGGCGCGCTGAATGGTGAAGCCGGTCTCGTTGTTGGCGTTATCTACCCAGTTGAGCCTCACCCTGATGCGCGAGCCAATTCTGAAGATAGATGCCGTCAGGTTCGTCGGCGCTGCCGGAAGCTGCGTGAAGACATTGGAGAACTCCGAGTTCATCGTTTCGGTCGGGAATCCGATCGAAGCCGCGTAAACGGCCGTGTCGCCAACCGTATTGGATGCGAACACCCGATAGACATACGTCTGGGTTGTGTCTCCAATCGGATCGCCGTAGGCCGTGGTATTGGCCGGCAAGACAATCAGATCCGCCCACGGACCAGCCGTCGAGGTCGCGCGCTGCACGGTGAAGCTGGTCTCGTTCAGCGAGTTATCACTCCAGGTCAGGTTCATCACCCGGCTGGCGCCAGTGCCCGTCAGCACGCCGAAGAGGTTGGTTGGTGTCCGCGGCCTGACCCCCAGCGCCTGCGGGCGCATCATGTCCATCTCTTCGTGGCTCAGGATGTGGCAGTGCCACACGTATTCCCACCCAAAGTTGACGAAGTGGTTGGTGATCTGCACCGGCTGTCCAGACGGATCGAAGATGACCATGCCCGTATCCGTCAGCAGCGCGCCCTCCGGCTGTGAGGGATCGAGCAGGCGCACGCTGTTGGGCAGGTCCCACGGAATATTGGGCACGAGCGGGCGGAACGCCACAATCGTATCTTCCAGCGGGCTGACCCGCACCGTGTCTTTCCAACCCAGTTCGTTGGGATCGGGCTTGCGGATGATGCCGTCCCAGCCGACGCGGTTGATGAGCTGCACGTCGTACAGGTGGAAGTGCACCGGATGCGTGTCCACGCCGTTGTGCGTGATCTTCCAGATTTGCGTGCCGTCATCTATTGTCGTAATCGGGGTCAGCTCGACACCCGGCGGCAGTTCGATTCCGCGCAGGATCTCGGTGGGCGGCATGGCGAAGGGATACAGGAGCATATTCTGCAAGCCGGCTTGCGCGTTGGGCGTTTCCAGGCCCAGGAAGCCGCTCATGCGGCCATATTCGGGATCGAATGCCTCGCCCATCTCGTCCTGGATCTGCTTGGGACGCAGCGGCATCGTCAATGTCGCGCCCAGGAGGGTTTTGAAGGTGAACGAGGTGTTGAAGATTTGCACCAACCCGGCCAGCGGCCCGCTGTTCTGGAAAGACGTGCCGTACGCGGAGTTGTACGCGCCCTGCCCAACGATGATCGGGTGTTGACCATTCTCGAAGACACCCTGCCCGCCCAGGCTCTCAGCCCGGAATGCGGTCTGCAGCGCGGGCAAGTCATACGCCGGGGCCGCTGGCGCCGCCGCGACCTTGATCTGCATCACCGTGCGAGTGTTTGGCCCGTAGCCGGGGAGCGTCGAGGGCGCGCCGCCGGTATCGCGGTAGTCGCCGTTGCCGGTGTAGTAGTCGTAGCGTGGATCGCGCGCGGGGAACGCCGCGGGCGCATCGTTGTAGAGGATCAGCGTCTGGCCGGCGAAGGCCGAGAAGTCCACGATCACATCGGCGCGTTCAGCCGGACCGATCAGCAACGAGTGCAAATCGACGTTCCCGGCATTGAACACCGTTGGGTCATTCACCCACGTGGTAGGCTGCGCTGGCAGGACTGCCGGAGCGGGCAGGAAGCCACCCTCCGTGCCGATCTGGATCCAGCTTGGGCCTTCGGTGCCGACGACAGGCGTGGGGAAGATCGTCGAATCTTGCAAAGCCGCTGCGACTTCATCGGGATTCAAGAGAACCTCTGTACATGCGACGCCCGTGCTCTCCGGCGTCGGGTTCGGGTTAGTGTTGAGATCGCACAAGTTCCCGTTAGCGTCCACCGCCTGGTAGAGTGACAGGTTGAAGAAGCGGTCGTTGGCGGCGTTGAGGACGCGGAAGCGATAGGCTTTCGGTTCTACCTCCAGCGTGGGGTAGGCCGTGCCGTTGACGACGGGCGTGTCCATGAAGGCTTCCATGCCCATCGAGTTGTAGGGCGTGCCGGGCATCTCCGGCGGCTCACACCACTGCACATCAGGATTGCAGTTCTCATCGTAATAGGGATTGGCGACCGGGCCGTAGTCGATGCTCAACGTCGGTGGCCAGAACCACGGGCCGTAGGCCCATCGGCCAAACTGGTTGACGCCGGAACTGTCGCCGGGATTCTGCGCCGGGGAGTAGACGTGCGGCAGCCACAGATCGCCGAACCCACCCCAGCGGGTCAGGTCCCAGGTCTCGTCGGACAGGGCGAGCTGCGATTCGCTCGGCACGAACGTCTTGTCCTGGACGATCAATGGAATGGTGCTGTCGGGACCGGGAATCAGCCCCTGATCGATCAACGATTGCTCGGTCTCATCGGTGATGATGTAGCCTGCGGCTTCACCGGCGTACACGTTCAGCCGGGTGATGCCCCAAGCGTGATCGTGATAGAACATCAAGCGGGCGCTTTGTTGGTTGGTGTAGTAGAAGGTCATCACGCCGTCGTTCGGGTCGCCAGAATCGTTCATATCCGGGACCGGCATCACGCTGACGCCTTGCGGATAGGGCGTGTTCTCGTTCGCGGGGGTGATCCACTGATGCGGCGTGCCATCGCTGATCCAGGGGGAGATACCGCCATGCAGGTGCAGGGTGGCGCGGTTCTCGGCGTAACATTCGTAAGGCTTTGGCAGCATCCCGCACATCGGATTCTGTGGATCAGGGTCAGGCTGCGACATGTCAAGCAGTGGGCCAGGCCCCGAACCCATCACCGTGGTATCTACCGGCAGGAACAGATTCCCATCCACACCGGTGGGGAGCAGGTTGTAGAATTTGATCCGCACAGGGCGGTCTTTCGCAGCGACGATCGTCGGCCCCATATAATGCGGCGGGGTGACGCCGAAGAATCCGGGGATATCGACCTCCGTCCCATTGGTCAGCACGTTGGTCAACTGCACATGATCGCCCGGTACCACGTCGGTCGAAAGCTGCACGTAACCGCGCAGCAGCGTGGGGGGCAGGTCGGAGTGCATCTGTTCCTGGTACTGCACCACGGCGATTTCGTAGTAGTCCGCGTCAGGGTAGGTGGTCGTGTCCGGCACGGCTACGGGGATATATTGCCCCAGGTTGTTGGCATTCGCCGCGTCCAGACCCGGCAGCCCATCAACGAATTTGCGCATCCCACCGGAAACCGGTGCATGATCGGCGAGCGAAGGTGCGGGCAAGAAGTGACTCGCCAGTGCGTCTGTCATAAACTGTTGCCCAAGAGCGACCGCCAGCTCGGAAGAGCTACGGAAGTGCAACCCGCCCCAGGTTCGGGCGTTGATGATCTCGGTGCGGAGATCGTCCACGGTGGCGTAATGCCGCGTCGTGCCGGTGACGCTGCTGTCCAGGTCGATCTCGATTTGGGCGGTACCGAAGGTGTTGGAGTAGACTTCGGCTTGAGCCGACATAAAGGAACCATGCCCCGCTACGTATTCGGGGAAGTTTGGCGTCATAACGGCTGGCATCCAGTTGGTCACTGTTACGGCTGAATAGCTGTAATCCGGGTTAGTGTGTTGGATCGCCGTCACCGGACGCCAGAAGTTGTAGAAATACTTGGTGTCGAAGGTGGCAACCAGGCTATCGACAGCGGCCATGTTGCCCAACGCCATCAGGCGCGCCGTGTCGAGCAGGTTGAGGCTGCGCGTTTCGGCAACTCGCCGGTAGGAGCTGTTGGTCTGGATGACCATGTTGGTGGTCCAGAACTGGGCCACTTCCGTCTGTTCCGGGGTACGGGTCATGCTCATCGCACCACCAATTGCCTTGACCTCGTCGAGGTCTGCCTGATATTGCGGGTCAGTGAGCGCAGGCGGGGGGCCAACACGGTATTGATCTGGCGTGCTGCGCATGAACGGCGTGAGCGAACGCATCCACGGATCCATCGGTGGCATCGGCATTGTCGGTTCCCAGACGCCCGGGCCGGGAGCAGGGACAACGTAGCCGTCGGTGCCGGTCAGCACGTCACCTGAACGTAAAGTGATAATTTCCGTAGCGGCAGCCAGACCGAGTGCGATGCCTTCGGTCTTGGCAGTACTGTCGAGGACTGTAGCCAGCGAGGCCGCGTACTTGCCGTCCAAATTCGGATCGCTCGGGAAGTAATGCTTGAGGACGGCATACGCTGCAGAGGCCACCGCGGCCTCACGCGAGGCATTGGGCGAAGCTGGCAACGTCGAGTTGTAGGGCGTGTATCCGCCCTCGATGGCGACCAGGGCATTGTAGACCGCCGCCTGGGTATAGGCCAGGTAAACGAACGCCGCCGACATCGACACCGATGACATCGGCATTCCTGGCATCGGCGCCGGCTGGACGATCTCCTGAGCAATGGCGTTCCACTCGGCGACGATGTTACCCGGCAAGGGGCTGTTGGCGTAGTTGGGGTGGCTGAAATAACGGGGCGCTTCGCCCATCGTCATAGCCGTCGGCGCTGAAACAAGTGACTTTGTGTCCGTCTTTGCCTCCAGCACAAAGCCGCCTGCCGCCGCGCGCGCTGCCGCCGCTTCGCGGTCGGCTTGAGTGATTCTCGGCTTATTTTGCGGCCCCGGGCCAGTTTGCGGCAGAGTCCCCTCCACGCCGATAGTCGGCTCCTGGAGAGGATCATTCTCTGGGTCTGGCCTTTGAGCGCTCGCCGGACGGCTTCCATTCAACACCAGGGAAGCGACCATGACGAGCAACAAGACAATATTCAAGAACTTACGAACTTTCATTGTTAAACCTCCTTACTGTGTCACGTTGTTGAATAAGTGTTAGTGTTTTGCTGCAACGGATATAATTGCTCCGCAATCGATGCAAGTGGTGTGCGCCACACCTCCCCTTCGTGGCCGGGTGTCAGGTTCCAAATCTCCTCGATGTGTAACACGACGATATGGCCTGGCTGCTCTCCGTTCCGGCCGGCCTTACTCTGCGCCGCCATCAACTCCCGTGATGCTCTCTCGAACCACAACTCCATCGGCTGCGGCCCCCCTTTGCCGCGCGCCAAAAGCTCACTGATTTCCTTGAACAGAGGGCCTTCGTTCACCAGTTCCGCCTGGCCTTTGAACTGGTAGCCTTCGTATGTCTGGAGGTCCACGGCAGCCACCGCCAGCCTGGGGTCGGCTTGCAGGTTAGCCCGCGTCTTGAATGAGAACAGATCGGCAAACACCAGCTTGTCGTCATCTACAACCTTGAGGATACTCTTAGGCGAGATATTCGGACGACCCTGATCGTCCCTGGTCGCAACCAGGACGACCGGCTGATGCTTGAGCACCTGCTTCATATGTTGCGTCAACTTGAGCATCTGCTTCTCCCCCTGCTCTCTTTTCCCCGGCTCAGTCTTTGACTATAGGTACGCATGGTGTTTACGGGCGTATCTTTACTGTTGAACTGTATCATAAAACAGTCCTCTTTACTGTGCGCGTTTCGTGATAGTCGTATGCCAGTTTTATGATTGAGGTGTTGTGCTGATTCTCTTGCGTGCTATACTGATGAGGGCGTTACACATGAATCCGAGTGCAAGGCTCAGTCGATCACGATTGGGTCTTTCGCTCGGTCTGGATCGCCAGATCCAGACTCGAACGGGGATCTGACAATCCTCTTGAAGCAATTTGCGATCTGTTGAGACTTTTGTAGTCTTTGCTCATAGCAGGAGCTTGGGTGGCCATGGAGATGCGTTTGAAACCGAAATTGGTGCTGGCATATAGCATTTTCTTCCTCGTCTTTCTGCAATTGCTTTCCGACTTTGTCGAAACGATCTACGCCTTTGGGCTGCTGCAAACCAGTCTGACGGCTGAAATCGCCAGCGTGGTGCTGTTGTTCGCGCCTGTGGCGTTGGTGCTCGCGCGCAAAGGGTGTTCGAAAACCGCGCTGGCGTTGCTGGGGAGCGTCGTCCTCATCGCGCGGCTGGCTGTGGTGTGGTTGGCCCCGGGGGGAAAGCTGATCGCCGCCGGCATCGGCGTGGGAAGCTGGCTGGTGCTTTTCCCGGCGTGGCTGTGGACGGTGACGCGCGCGGCTTCACCCGCTGACGACCAGAACGCGCCGGCTGTCACCCTGGCCCTGGGGCTGACGCTGGGACTGAGCCTGTCGATCCTGCTGCGGACGTTGGGCGCGGGCTTCGATATCTCCACCTACGGCGGGACGCAGATTATCGGTTGGGTGATCGTTGCTGTGGGCGGGTGGGGACTGTGGCGACTCGTGCGGAACTCCAGCGCCTTACCCGCGGCTGTCGATTCCTCCAGGCCGCGTTTTGGCAAAGTGCTCGGCCTGAGCGTGGGCCTCATCAGCGCGTTGACGTTCGTCTACTTTGCTTTGATGAGTCCCAACGTCATCGCGCGGTGGACGGGGGTGGCGTATCCACTCGTTGTCTCCGGGCTGGTGCTGACGTTGGGCGCGTGGGGTTGGGTGTTGATCGCCCATCCGCACCGGCTTTTGCGCGTGCCGCCTGCCATTGTGCTGCTGTGGAACGTCGTCTTTGTCCTGGCGCTGGCGCTTACCCTCCGCGCGCACCAGATCGACTTCCCGGCGGACGCGAGCGCCTATCCGCTGGCCGAACCGGCTGTGCCGTTGTGGGGGCGTCTCGCTTTGTGGGCGCTGCTGCTGTCCTGTCCGGTGGTGATCCTGGACTTTGCGCTGTGCCTGCGCGAACTGCTGGCGACCCGCCCGACGCTGCCGCAGCTTGGCGGCGGCTTTGCCGTGGGCGCGCTCTGGCTGCTGGTGTTGATCCTGGCGCAGGTCTTCACCACGGTCTACGATTACATCCCGGTGATCGGGCCGTGGTTCCGGGATCGCTTCTGGCTCGTCTTTCTGGCGGTGGGCCTCGGCTGCGCCTTGCCCGCCCTCCTGGCGTTTCGGGGACGTGCCGATTCCCCTGTAGAGGAACCGCCATCGCCGGGTGGCGCGCCATTCACGCCGCTCTGGGCGGGATTGTGCGCGTTGATCCTCATCGCTGCGTGGGGACTGTCACCACGCCCACCGGCACAACCCGCAGATGCAGGCACGTTGCGCGTGATGACCTACAACATCCAGCAGGGCTACAGCGCCGACGGCGTGAGGAACTTCGCCGGTCAACTGGCCGTACTGCGCTTCGGGGACGCGGATATCATCGGCCTGCAAGAGTCCGACACGAACCGCATCGCCGGAGGCAATGCCGACATTGTGGGGTACTTTGCGCGCGCCTTGCGGATGTACAGCTACTATGGCCCTTCGACGGTGCCCGGCACGTTCGGGATCGCGCTCCTTTCCCGTTATCCCATCGAAGCGGCGGAGACGTTCTACATGCACAGCCTCGGCGAGCAGACGGCGACGATTGCCGCGCGGGTGCGCGTGGGCGAGCGCAGCTTTAACGTCTACGTGACGCACCTGGGCAACGGCGGGCCGTTGGTGCAGCAGACGGCGATCCTGGAGTGGGTGCGGGGGCAATCGGACGTCATCCTCATGGGCGATTTCAACTTCCGGCCGGACACCGAACAGTACCGCCTGACCACGGCAGAATTTGCGGACGCTTATGTGGTGCAGACTGAGGCCGCTGTGATTGTTCCTGGATTCAATCCCCAACGCCGCATCGACCACATCTTCGTCTCGCCTGGCACGCAGGTGATTCGGGCGGACTATTTACCCAGCCGGCAGTCGGATCATCCGGTGTTATGGGCGGATGTGACGTGGTAGGGGAATGTACTTCAATTCATTCGACACGAAGCAAGGAGGGAAAAATGAAACATGCACGGTTATGGAATCTGGTGGTGATCGTTGTGTTGTGCCTGGGTGTGATGCCTGGAGCGTTTCGCGCCGCGCAGGTTGAATCCGCGCCGCTCTTACAGGCGGCGCCACGGCGGTTGTCCACGCCCGAACTGATCGAAGCGGCGTGGGCCAGTGGCAAGATCGACCGGGACACGGCCAACCTTTACCTGGCCTACGCCCTGGGCGACTACACGAAGCTGCCCGAACCGTACCGCAGCGACGTGCCGTGGCGCGGCACGCTGCCGCTGCTTCAATTGCAGCAGGCCGTGAAAACAATGCCGGCTGGCTCTATGCGCACCGCCGTCATCGAAGCTCTGGAGTCTACCCAATGCAGTCAAAACTTCAATGTGCCCAACAAGACCAGTTCGCCCCATTTCTACGTCGAATATGATACGATTGAGGGTGGGCTAACCCTGGGAGACTACATCGCCTCGCTTGAAACAACCTGGGTGACGGAAATAGACGGTTTTGGCTGGGCCGCGCCGCCGGTGCTCCCTACCAATCCCCCGCCTGGCAATCTGTATAACGTGCTGATTGCCAAACTGAACCCCAGTCTGTACGGCTTTACCTCCGGCGGCGGCGATCACGCCGGTTTGGTGGGCGATAATCCCAATACAGCCTGGAACGACGTCGATGCGTATGCGTCGTGCCTGGTCCTCAACCGCGATTACAGCGGTCTGGGCGGCCAGGCCGGTCTCGATGCCACCACCGCCCACGAGTTCAACCACGCGATCCAGTACGGCTACGGCGCGCTCAACGGCACGAACGCCCCCGATATTGTTCTGACAGAAGGCAGCACCACCTGGATGGAAGACGAGGTCTACGACGACGCCAACGACAACTACAATTACCTGTGGCCGGATTTCACGCTGTGCATGGGGCAGTATCCTTCTTCTGCCTCTCCCTATTCTTACTGGATCACGTTCCGTGGTATGGTCGAACGCTACGGCCCCGGTGTCGCTGGCGGCAGCGAGCAGGTGATGCAGGACTTTTGGGAGGAGACCAGTAAAAACACCGGCGACAACCTGACCGCGCTCAACACGGCCTTGACTAACAGGGGCACGACCCTGGCGGACGCTTATCACGCCTATGCGGTCGCGGTCAAGTTCAACAAGGCGTGCACGGGCGGCTACGTCTATCCGTATTGTTTGGAGGAAGGCCCGGCTTACGTTGCGAAAAAAGGCGCGACCACTGTGCATGGCTCAATCGGCGCGATTGGCGGCAGCTACACCGGCAACCTGGCCGACAACTACACGATCAACTGGGTCAGCCTGCCTACCGGCGGGCCTTACGATGTCGCGCTGCAAAACAACTCGGACGGTGGTCAACTGCGCGGCAGCGTGGTGTGTGATACCGGTTCGGCGCTGAACGTGACCCCTCTACCGGCGGTGGTGGGGACCGGCAGCTCGAGCACGCTGATGTACTTTGACCCAACGGGGTGCAGCAGTGTGGTGGCCGTCCTTACCAACCAATCCCAAACGGCTGCGAACCCCACCTCTTGCACGGCGCGCAGCTATCAACTGCGGGTCGAACCCCCGACGACGCCTGATTTCTCGCTGGACGCAGCCCCGGCTTCCTTGAGCGTGTGCGCGTCGGACGATGCCGTCTACACCGTGACCCTGGCCTCGAGCAACGGTTATCCCGGACCGGTTGCATTGAGCGTGACAGGCATCCCCGGCGGGGCCAGTGCTGGCTTTAGCCCTAACCCGGTCTTTGTTCTGCCTGGCGAAACTCTCCTGACCGTCGATACAGGCACAGCAGCCACAGGCGACTACTCGATTGACGTCGTGGGAACCGGCGGCCCGACGATGCGCACCGACACGGTCCAGCTCCGTATCGTCGCGGGGACGCCCGCCGCCCCCACGTCGATCGCGCCTGCCGATGGCAAGACCGATGCCGCAGCGCAGCCCGCCTTCACCTGGACAAGTGTGAGCGGCGCGACCGGCTACGCGATCGCTATCGCCACGGACCCCTACTTCAACAATATCGTCGCTTCCGCCGCCGGGCTTGGCGCTCCCACCTACACCCCTGCCGGCGCGCTCAACGCCGGGACGGTGTATTACTGGCGGTCAACGCAGCCAACGGCTGCGGGCAGAGTCAATGGTCGGCGATCTCCTCCTTGGTCGTTGCCGGCGGCGACTACAATTACAGCACGTTGCACGGCGGCTACGGGATCGCCTGGCATTCCGGCGACGGCCAGACCTATCTTGGCCCGGGTTGGGGCATCGCCAACGGCATTACCCGCGGCATGACCGCCTACTGGACGCCGGGGGCGCAAGTTCAACTCCAGGTCAATGCCCACAGCGCCGGGTTCCTGGCCGCCTGGTTCGACTGGAACGACGATGGCCTGTTCCAGCAGACCGAGCAGGAAATCGCCCATACGATCACCGGGCCGGGCGTTATCGATCTCTCGATCACCATTCCCGCTGCCGAAGGGTACCTCACCGGCCAGCAGGTCAAGGCCCGCTTCCGCTTCTACGCGGCAGAACCGCTGCTGTACGCGCCCAGCGCGACCGAGACCTTCGACGGGTTTGGCGGCGTCGGCGAGGTCGAGGACTATGTCTGGGCTTTCTCGCCAACGGCGGCGACGGTGCGCGGGGTTGCTGCAACCGGCAGTGCACTGCCGCTGCTGACCACATTCGTCCTGTTGGCGCTGCTGGCGGCGTCCTGGCGGATGGCTCGGCGCTCGATTGGATGAAAAAGGAGTCCCCATATCAGATTCCATACCAACGAGGACGAAAATGTTGCACTACGGAGACACAGAGAACACAGAGTTTTTTTAGAATTCTCTCCGTGCCCTCTGTGTCTCTGTGGTTATTTTTAAGGAGGATGTTCTGTGGCATTTGAAGAGAAAATCAAGTCGCTCATCGCACAAATGACCCTCGCCGAAAAAGCCTCCTTGTGTTCGGGGAAGGATTTCTGGTACCTGAAAGGCATCGAGCGCCTGGGGATCCCCTCCATTATGGTCACGGACGGCCCGCACGGGCTGCGCAAGCAGGCCGGAAAGGCCGATCACGTCGGGCTGAATGAGAGCGTCCCGGCTACCTGTTTCCCCACCGCTTCCGCCCTGGCCGCCACCTGGAACCGCGACCTGGTCTATCAGGTGGGACAGGCGCTGGGCGAGGAATGTCGCCAGGAAAAGGTCGGCGTGATCCTGGGGCCGGGGGCCAACATCAAACGCTCCCCCCTGTGCGGGCGCAATTTCGAGTACTTCTCCGAGGACCCCTACCTCACCGGCGAAATCGCCAAAAGCCACATCAACGGCGTGCAAAGCCAGGGCATCGGCACCTCGCTGAAGCATTACGCGGTCAACAATCAGGAATACCGCCGCATGACGATTGACGCCGTGGTGGATGAGCGCGCGCTGCGCGAGATTTACCTGCCCGGCTTCGAGATCGCCGTCAAGGGCGCGCAGCCCTGGACGGTGATGTGCGCCTACAACAGAATCAACGGCGTCTATGCCTGCGAAAATGCCTACCTGCTGACCGACATCCTCAAAAACGAGTGGGGCCATGAAGGGCTGGTCGTCACCGATTGGGGCGCGATGAACGAGCGCGTGGCGGCGCTGCAAGCCGGCACCGAACTCGAAATGCCGGGCACGAAGAACGGGAATGACGCCAAAATCGTGGCGGCGGTCGAGGCCGGGAAACTGGACGAGGCCATCCTGAATCGCGCCGTCGAGCGCATTTTGACGTTGATCTTCAAAGCGGACGCAACGCTGAGCCAGGACTTCACCTGCGATATGGAGGCGCATCACGTCCTGGCGCGCCGCGTGGCCGCCGAGGGCGCGGTGCTGCTCAAGAATGACGGCGATATTTTGCCCCTGCAGAAGACGGCTCGCTTAGCCCTGATCGGCCGCTTTGCCAAAGTCCCGCGCTACCAGGGCGCGGGCAGCTCGCTGATCAATCCTACCCGGCTGGATAACCTGTACGACGAGATGTGCAAACTTCTCGGTGTGGACGCTCTCCCCTACGCGCCCGGCTACACGGCGAAGGGCGATCGGCCGGATGAAACGCTGATTCAAGAAGCCCTGGCCGTGGCCGAAAAAGCGGAGATTGTCATCATCTGCGCCGGTCTGACCGACCTGTACGAAACCGAAGGCGTGGATCGCACCCACATGAAGCTGCCGCCCGGCCACGATGCCCTCATCCAGCGGATCGCCGCCGCGCATCCGAACGTCGTGGTCGTGTTGAGCAACGGTTCGCCCGTCGAAATGCCGTGGGCCGCGGACGTGCCCTGCATCCTGGAAGGCTACCTGGGCGGGCAGGCCGGCGCGGGCGGGATCGCCGACATTTTGTTCGGGGTGGTCAACCCCAGCGGCAAGCTGGCGGAGACCTTCCCCCTCAAGCTGGAAGACACCCCCGCCTACCGCACCTTCCCCGGCGGGCCGGCCACGGTGGAATACCGCGAAAGCCTCTACGTGGGCTACCGCTATTACGATACCGTCGGGCAGCCGGTGTTGTTCCCCTTTGGACACGGGTTGAGCTACACCCATTTCGCCTACCGCGACCTGACGCTGAGCCGGCCCGCAGGGGCGGACGGCCACTCACTCACCGTTACGTTCAAGGTCAAAAACACCGGAAAAGTGGCCGGGCAAGAGGTTGCCCAGCTCTATGTGCGGGATGTGGAATCCACCGCCTTCCGGCCGGCGAAGGAACTCAAGGGGTTCGCCAAAGTCGCGTTGCAGCCCGGCGAGGAAACCACGGTGACGCTCGACCTGGACCGCCGCGCTTTTGCTTATTATGACCCACAGCGCAAGGAGTGGCGCGTCGAAGCCGGGACATTCGAGATTCTGGTGGGCGCGTCGTCGCACGATATTCGCCTCGGCGCCGCCATCGAGATGCCGGGCGAGCCACCCGCCGCCGCGCGCACCGGGCCTGCCGTCTACCACGCCTTCCCCAAAGGCGCAGTCGTCGGCCAGAAGGATTTCGAGGCGTTGCTCGGTCATCCGGTTCCGCCTAACCAGACGCCCCAAAAGGGCCGGTACACGCTCAACACCCCCATCGACGATATGCGGGCCTCCTTCATCGGCCGGCAGTTGTTCGGCATGGTCAGAAAACAACTGCAGCAGATGGCTGCGGGAAAAGAAGATACGCCTCTGGCACTGCTGCTAGAAGCCACGTCCCATGAAATGCCGTTGCGGAGTATGTTGATGGGCGACACCCCCCTCACCCGCGAGATGCTGGAAGCCTTGTTGCTGATGATGAACGGCAGGTTTTTCAAGGGCTTGTTCGCGCTTGTGCGTTCGCTTGCGGTGCGGTAAACTGAAAGCGCGTATAACCGAACTTTCGGCCCAACCCGAATAACGACCCGACTATCGGACTAACGACTATCCGACTCAGTAGATCCAATTTTGCTTGGTCTGGATCGCCAGATCCAGACCAGAACGGGGATCTGAGATGACACGACTATCCGACTAACGACTATCCGACTATCTTTAGAGGAGGCTACTGATGACACAATTACCACCTGATGCACCCGTGCTAACTCAGGACGGGATCACGTTCCGCGACCTGAACAAGAACGGTCGCCTGGATATTTACGAGGACCCGCGCCAGCCCATCGAGGCGCGGGTGGAGGACCTGCTCCGGCAGATGACGCTGGACGAGAAGGCCGGGCTGATGTTCCACAACGTCATCCCGGTGGGGATGGACGGCGAACTGTTCCACGGCAAAAACTGGCTGGGCGAGTACTCCACCACCCACAACGTGCTCGATCTGAAGATGAACCACTACAACGTGCACGCTCTGCCCGAGCCGCGTCTGGCGGTGACCTGGTACAACAAGCTGCAAAAGCTGGCCGAGCGCACGCGCCTGGGCATCCCCGTCACCCTTTCATCCGATCCACGGCACGGCTACGCTCAACTTGCCGGCGCTTCCGAAGTGACGGATGCCTTCTCGCGCTGGCCTGAACCGATCGGCCTGGCGGCGACCAACGACCCGGCCCTGGTGCAGGAATTCGGCGACATCGCCCGCCAGGAGTACCGCGCGGTGGGCATCTCGGTGGCGCTGCACCCCATGGCCGATCTGGCGACCGAACCGCGTTGGCCGCGCATCGAAGGCACGTTTGGCGAAGACGCCGAACTCTCATCGCGCATGGTCGAAGCCTACATCCGCGGTTTTCAGGGTGAAGCCATCGGTCCCACCTCCGTCATCTGTATGACCAAGCACTTCCCCGGCGGCGGCCCGCAGAAGGATGGGCATGACCCGCATTTCTCCTACGGCAAGGAACAGGTCTATCCAGGCCATAACTTCGACTATCACCTGATCCCCTTCGAGGCGGCCTTCCGCGCCGGGACGGGGCAGATCATGCCCTACTACGGCCAGCCGATCGGCGTGCCGGGGATTGAAGAGGTCGGTTTTGGCTACAACAAGGCCGTGATCACCGGCCTGCTGCGCGAAAAGTACGGCTTCGACGGCGTGGTCTGCACGGACTGGAGCCTGATCAACGCGCTGTTCGTCGACGGGCGGATGGTGATGGAAGCGCGCGCGTGGGGGGTGGAACACCTTTCGCCGCTTGAACGGGCGAAGAAAATCCTCGATGCGGGCGTGGATCAGTTCGGCGGTGAAGAGTGCCCCGCGCTCATCATCGAGCTGGTGCAGAGCGGGCAGATCAGCGAGGCGCGCATTGACCAGTCCGTGCGCCGGTTGCTGCGCGACAAGTTCCGCCTGGGTCTGTTCGACAACCCCTACCTCGACCCGGAAGCCGCCGCGCGCATCGTGGGCAATCCGGTCTTCCGCGTGGCCGGCGAGCGCGCCCAACGCAAATCGCTGGTGCTGCTCAAGCGCGGCGCGCTGCCCCTGGCCGGCCGTCCCAGGGTCTACATCGAAGGCTACCGGCCTGAATCCCTGGCCCCTTACGCGGACGTGGTTTCCACCCCGGAGGAAGCCGATTATGCTCTGTTGCGCCTGGTGACGCCCTACCAGACCATCGGCGAGGGCTTTTCGGCGTGGTTCCACTACGACGACCTGGACTTCAAGAGTCCCGAAAAGGAGCGCCTGCTGGCGTTGATGGCAAAGCTCCCCACAGTTGTGGCGATTCACCTCGACCGCCCCGCCGTGATCCCGGAGATCGCCGAAGCCTGCGCCGGGTTGATCGGCAGCTTTGGGGCCGCAGACGCCGCTGTACTGGACGTGATCTTTGGCCGCTGGAACCCCACCGGCAAGCTGCCCTTCGAGCTGCCGCGCTCGATGGAGGCGGTGCGGGCGCAAAAGTCCGACGTGCCGTATGACAGTGGCGATCCGTTGTTCCCGTTTGGGTTTGGGCTGAGTTATGACCTCACCTGAGTTTGGGCCGGAAGCAACTCTGGCAAGGTAGCGGATGCAGATTCGCGCAGGTTCCTGCTGATTTCTGCACTAACCCATTTTCATCAGCAGATTTAGCCGATTAAGCAGAGTTGTGGCCGATTTACAGCTTAATCGGCTGACAGGAACAAGCAAATTTCAAAGGGCCGGTGCAGAGGCATCGGCCTTTTGTGTTGTATGTGTATCAGGACTGAAGTACTATTTTGTTGTGCATCAAAATATGCTAGAATTGTTATGGTTAGAAAAACTCTAACTTTCCCTCGTGCTCAGTGCGATATTTGGCGTCCAGAGTAACCATGCTTTAGCGAATACTGTTTTACCTGTATGGAGGTGTGCTGATGCAATCCCGGTGGAGTTCCTTGCGCGTAGTGGTGTCGGTCGTGACGGTGGTTTCGATGCTGTTGGGGATGGCGCCCTGGACGGTGAGGCCGGTAACGGCGAAAAGGATAGAAGCGCCGTCGCTCACCGTGGGGATAACGGCAAACACTCCCGATGTCGCACGTGATGCAGGTGCTTCCTCCATACGGCAACTCACCGCGCCACCTTACAGTGTATTTCTTCCCCTGGTAGCAAGCTATTACGTTCCTCCAACAACTGCCCTGGTTGATGCGGAGACCGGCGGCACTGTCAGCGGCGGCACCATGACGGTAAGTTTCGCGCCGGGAACGTTGACCGAGACTGTGACGGTTTCTTATCAACCGCTAGGCGCGCCGGATCACCTGCCCGCCGAGACGATGTTGGTAGGGCAATCCTTCGCCCTCACGGCGCAGACGCTTGACGGAACGCCCGTGACGCACTTCGCGCCTGAAGTGACGATGCGCACGGTAAACGGTTTGCCCGATTACGTCGTGACCAACACCGTCGTCATTACCGTGACGTACAGCGATGCCGACGTCGCCGGGCTGGACGAGCGCAGTTTGCAGCTCTACACTCGCGCGGAGACCGAAAACTATTGGCGGCCCCTGCTCACCGTCGTGGACCCTGCCGCCAACGTCGCCCGCGCGCCGCTGAACCACTTCAGCCGCTTTGCACTGTTGGGGCGGACGGCGGTGCCGTCGGAAACGCTCGTCATCCTCGACCCCGACCACGGTGGCGCCGACCCCGGCGGGACGGTGACAACGCCCGCGAGTTACGCCATCGAAGAGAAAGTGCTCAATCTGGACACCGCGTTGGCCGTCAAGGGCTATTTGCAGGCGTGTGGCGTCAACGTGCTGATGACGCGCGAGGATGACAGCAGCCTCTCCGCACAGTGGCGGGCGGAGTTCATCAACAGCCACGCGCCTTCGGGCACGGCGACAATTGCGTTCAATATCATCAACCACGAGATGAGCAACTTCTTGGGTGGCCCGCTGGGTATTGTGGATTTGAGCAAAACCGGCGATGTGAGTTTCACGCAACAGTTGATTGACCAAGTCGCCGCCGTTACGTCGTTGCCCGGCACTCGCGGCGTCAAGGACGCACGCACCTGGGGCGGCGATGGCCTCTATTTGCCCACGCATGTCCCCACCGCGACTTATGCGCACCTCGAAGCTGCGTTTATGGACTCGTATTACGACCGCGACAATGTGATCGATCCAAAATTGGCGTACATTGCCGGCGGTATCTACAACGGCATCATCGCGCATCTGGAATTGACGGCGTGCGTCCCGTTCAGCGGCACGGTGGTCAACGATGTGCCCGTGACGCGGCGGACAGGGCTGGGACAGGGCGTAGCGTACACCGCGCAGGGCGTCAACCCCGTCACCGGCAACCAGTTCCAGTGGTTCCGCGACCTGTTTGTGCCGGGCGCGGGCCTTAACGTGGACCTGGTCCGCTATTACAACTCGCTCTCGAATGAAGTCGGCCTGTTCGGCAAGGGCTGGTCGAGCCTGTACGATATGCGCATCAAGTTTGAGGATGGGAAAGCGCTGGTCAAGTACGCTGACGGGCGCTGGGGCAAGTTCACGCCGGGCGCGGATGGCTATGAAGCCGAGCCGGGCGTCTTTGACGTGCTGACGGCGGAAGGGGACGGCTATGTCCTCACCACACCGGAGCAGATCCGCTTCGAGTTCGACGGCGCGGGCGTGTTGCAAGCCATCCGCAACGAGGACGGGCAGGCGTTGACGCTGAACTACGCGGGTGGGCATCTGGATGCGATTGTGGACGCCAGCGGGCGCACTTTTGACGTGACGACCAACGGCAACGGCCTGGTCACGAGCATCACCGACCCTGCCGGGCGCGTGGTTACGTATACCTACGGTGTGCAAAGCCTGGAACGCACCGCCTATCTACAGCAATTGCGCGGCCTGCAGGCAGCGACGGCGGGCACGGATTTGCTGGCGATGACCAACGCCAACGGCGGCACCACGAATTACGCCTACGATGCGGCCGGCGGCTATCTCAGCCGTGTCTCCGATCCGATGGGCATCACCTATCTGGAGAACCAGTACACGCCCGATGGCAAAGTTGCCAGTCAGAAAAACGGCAACCAGGATGAAGGCAAGTGGGACTATGACCTGGAAGCCATGAAAGCCACGTTCACCGACAACGAGGGGAACAAGACCGTTTACTATTTCGACAGCAAATATCGCGTCATCAAGGAAGAGGACGAGTACGGTTACACCGTCGAGTACGAGTACGACGACAACGACAACATCACCATGCGCAAAGACAAGCGCGGCAACGTCTGGCGCTACACCTATGACGAGCGCGGCAATATGCTCACACAGAGCGATCCGCTGGATCGGTGGTCGCTGTATGACCGCGACGTGACCACCTGGACGTATGACGACAAGAATAATCCCACCAGTATGACAGACGCGCTCGGCAACACCTGGACTTACGAGTACAACGACAAGGGCAATCCTATCCACGTCGTTGAGCCGAACGGCGCGGAGACCTTTGCCGAATACGACAGCAAGGGTCAGATGACCAAGCTGACCGACGCCGAGGGGCGTGTGACCACGTTTGTCTACGACGCGCATGGCAACCGCACCGAGACGCACTACGCCGACGGCGGCTGGACGAAATCCACTTATGACGACGCCGGGCACGAACTCACGCGCACCGAATGTCTCAACCCGCCGGCGTGCAGCGAGACGCGCGTCACGACCAACGAGTACGACAAGAACGGCAACGTCACCAAGACCGTTGATCCCGAAGGCGCGGTCACACGCTTCGAGTACGACAAGAACAACATGCTCGTCAAGAAGATTGACCGACGTGGCGGCGTGTGGACGTGGGAATACGACGATGAACTCAATCCTATAAAGGAAACGAATCCGCTTGGGTACGTCACCACGCACACCTACAACAAAATGAGCAAGCGCCTTAGCACGACCGATGCCGAAGGGCGCACGATTCTCTTTGAATATGACAAACTCTACCGGATGGTCCGAGTCACCGATCCGGCCAAGAATGTCTACACCTACGCATACGATCCCAACGGCAACCTGCTCACGCTCACCGATCCATTGAACTACCGGACGCGCTTTGTCTACGACGCTGTCAACCGCCGCAAATTCGTCCACGACGCGCTCGGCGGGACGACCGAGTATTGCTACGACCCGCTCGACCGTATCGTGCGGGCGTTCGATCCGCGCCGCGCCGAGGTGCAGTTGACCTATGACAGTGTGGGCAATCAGATTGAGGTCATAGACCCGCTCGGCAACCGCATGACGCTTGGCTACGACAAAGTGCATAACGTCACGCGCCAGACCGTCGGTATCCCCTCGGACGGCGTCGAAGCCGACGGCGCAACGACGACGATGGTGTACGACGCGCGCAACCGGGTCATCGCCCGCACCGATCCCTTGAGCCGCACGACGCGCACCGAATACGACGGCGTGGGCAATGTGGTCAAGCTGACCGACCCGATGGGGTTTGCCAGCACTTTCGTCTACAACAAGAACGGCTGGATGACGACGATGACGGACGCGCTGGGCGGCATCACGCGCTACGAATACGATGCCGAAGGCGCGACGACGGCGATGGTGGACGCCAACGGCCACCGCACCGTTTACACCTACGACCTGGCCGGGCAACTGCTCTCGGTGACGGATCCGCTGAATCAAAGCACAACCTTTGAGTATGATAAGGTCGGCAATCAAACCAGAGTCACCAACGCCCGCGGGCAGACGACGACCTACGCATACAATGCCCTGAACCTGCTCGTCCAAGAAACCGATCCTCTGGCCCACGTGACGACCTACGAGTATGACCAGCTCCGCCGCCTGACGGCGCGCACGGACGCCGAAGGCAAGACCACGCGCTATGGCTACAACGCGCTTGGCTGGCTGACCAGCGTGACCGATGCCCTCAACCAGGTCACAAAGTATGAATACGACGCAGTCGGCAACCGCACGGCCATCATTGACGCCAACGGCATCCGCACGACCTTTGAGTACAACTTCCTCGACCAGCTCAAGCGCGAAATCAACCCGCTGGGTAAGACCTGGGAATACAGCTACGACGCGCGCGGCAACATGGTGCGCCGCGTGGACGGCAAGTGGCAGGCGACGTATTACGAGTACGACAAAGCCAATCAACTGATTGCGACGGTGTACGGCCAGGGGGCGGGAATGTCCGCCGTCACCTTCGAGTATGACCTCAACGGCAACGAGATCGCCATGCACGACTGGAACGGCGATTGGACGTACACCTACGACGCCCTCAACCGCCGCCTGAGCGCCACGGACTACCAGGGCCGCACGTTGCGCTGGGAATACGACGCGGTGGGCAACCGCACCGCGATGGTTTACCCGAACGGCGAACGGGTGGAGATGGCCTACGACGCCGCCGACCAGCTCAAAACCCTGACCGACTTTGCCGGTCGCGCCCACACCTGGGACTACGACCCGCTCGGCTACATCCAGGCGCAGGTCAACCCCAACCACACGCGGGCGGATTACGCTTACGACGCCGCCGGCCGGCTGACGAGCCTCACGAACACCGGCGCGGGCGGCGCGGTGATTGCCGGCTACACCTACACGCTTGACAAAGTCGGCAATCGCGTCCAGACCGTCGAGCAGCGCGAGGCGCACGGCGCTGTGGAAAGCGTCACACGCAGCTACGAATACGACGACCTCTACCGCCTGACGCGCGCCCGGACGAACACGGGCCAGGATATGCGTTACGTCTACGATCCGGTAGGCAATCGCCTGCAAAAGGTGGGCGTGCCGGAAGCCGCCGCCGGCAAGCCCGCCATCCCTGAAGATACCGCCTATACCTTCAATGCCCTCAACGCCATGCTCACCGCCGGGCCGACCGCCTTCGACTATGACGCCAACGGCAACCGCATCCGCAAAACCGAGCCGCTCACGGCCAGCGCCTACCTCAGCGCCGCGCTGACCCTGGGCTGGGAAGTCACCGGCACGGTCACAATGGATTACATCTATGACTACGAAAATCGTCTCACCCAGGTCTACGAGACAGTTGTCTATACTACCACAGAACTCTCCGGCTCCGTGGCCTTGCCCGTGCAATACATCAGCCCGACGATGAAGGCCGAGTACGTCTACGACGGCTATGGCCGCCGCGTCGAAAAGCGCGTCACCACCTACATCACCGCCACCGGCGTCCTGACCGCCCCCGCCGTCTTTACCCGCGAGTACATCTTCGATGGCCTCGACCCCGTCGCCGAAGTCGAATACACCGACGAAAGTTTCACCCCCACCGTGCAAAGCGCCTACATCTACGGCAACGGGCGCATGGTGCAACTCGTCCGCACCGAGGACGTGACCACAACGACCTACTGGTATCACTACGACGGCCTGGGCAGCGTCGTGGCCCTGACGGACGAATCCGGCGCGGACGTGTGCCAGTGGAAGTATGACGAGTATGGGAATCCGTTGCAGGATTGCCCGGCGTTGAATCATTATACGTATACGGGGCAGGAGTTCGATGCGGAGACGGGGTTGACGCATTTCTTCGCGCGGTATTATGATGCGGAGACGGGGGTTTGGATAAGTCAAGATACATTTCGTGGGGACTTGAAATTACCCACTTCAACTTACCGTTACCAGTATGTTGGTAATAACCCAATCAACCAATATGATATATATGGATACTTTTGGGAAGAACTGGGGAATTGGTTTCAAGGAAAAGGTTGGAAAAACAATAAGGATGTCGAAAAGGATAAAAAAGAAGCTGAACAGAAAGCCAAGAATGAGCGAGAAGAAAAAGCGAAAAACATAGTTCGCGAAGAAGCACCTTCCAATGAGTCAGATTATAAGCTAACGGATGCTAAAGCAAGGGATTACAAATTACAAGGGCATGATTTTAATGCAGAAGAGCATGATTTGATTAAAAAACATCCATTCAAAATGTATGCTCTGAGAGATACACCGAATCTGGCATTTTCTGAAACCGTTAGAAGATTTGGCATACAAGGTGAGGACGATAAATCAGATGCTTTCCGACATGCTTATTGGAATGCCTTGATGACAAAACGAGAAGGTAAAAATTTCGCAGAGAAAGTGGCTACTGCTCACGAAGCTTCTAGCGATAGATATTTACCTAAAAAAATGGACCTTCACAATAATAAGATAGGTCGGGAGATAGGAGAGATTTACAAAGATAGGCCTGATAGTGAGATCGCTGATGCGATTAAGCTTCAACTTGATAGCGGGAAGCTGTGGTACATTAAGGATGGTAAGATGAAGAATACAGATAAATAATTGAGTAGGAAGTGAATTGTGACGTATCAGATCATCGTATATGAGTAAGGGCACTACTAAAACGAGTTTCAAGAAGTGCAGTCCTTTTAATATTACTCCATTCCAAGGGACAAAATCCGCATGTTCGCATAGTTGAACTGCTACTGCCAGTGGTATCAAATGAGACAACAGGCGTCATTTTGTCCTAGATATGGGATAGTATCCCCTTATGGCAGTTATCCCAACTTGTGGATTTTGATGTTTGGAAGGGAGTAATAAGGTGCAAGCACTCACATATCTCAAGCCCGGTCAGTGGCAGTTGGGATTGCTCATTAATTTCAACGTTGAAGTGTTGAAGAATGGCATCCGACGGTGGGCGTGGGGGTTAGAATAATGATTTCACCGCAAAGGCGCAGAGAGCGCAAAGGAAATCTGTGTTCTCTGCGTCTCAGCGGCGAGAAAAAGAGGCCATCATGCCCATCAACCAACTTTCACCCACTCACCTCGGCGCAAGCGATGTGGCTACCCTGGTGGAGCGGTTACAAGCCATAGGGTCCGTGACGCTTTCAGGGACATCCAGTCCTTGTCCCTTGCGCTCTGCGGTGGGGCCGGCGCAGCCGTATAACGGCGAGGCAATTGAACGCGCGTTAGCGGTCAAGCTGCCGGACGAGCTGCGCGTTTTATGGGAGAATGTTTCCAGCTTGCGCCTGTTTGAAGATGTGCGCTACGGGCAATGGGGCTTGATTCTGTGGTCGCCGGAGCAGGTGGTAGACGCTCACTGCAAACACGTTAAGGGGAGAGAGCAGGATTTTCGACCAGGGGATGTCATCCTGGGGGAATTTCTGGGAGACTCGGACCTGCTCGTGCTCCGGTGCGATCCAGAGGCAGAGGACTATGGGAGCGTGCTGATTGCTTTGCCCATAGACCCCCGCGCTGAATGGTATCGGGTGGGCGCTTCACTGGTGGAGTTTTTGATGGAATTTGTGGAAGCGCAAGGCGAGAAGTTTTGGGAGAAAAGGCAATGAGGGATGCTCTGCGCTCTCTGTGTCTCGGCAGTGATAGAAAAGAGATTACACCGCCGAGGCGCGGAGGGCGCAGAGGAAGAAAAAGTTCGGCGAACTTTGCGTCTCTGCGGTGCAAAAACAAGGATGGAAACCCAATGATGCGTCTCTTAAATTTATTGCTCACCCTCGCGCTATCCTTCGCCGCGCTTCTACTGCTCGCCTGGGGCATCACCGCCGCGCCGTCCACGCGCTACGTTGCGCCGGGCGCCAACTGCGCGGGCGCGACGCCGTGCTATGCCACGCTCCAGGCTGCGATTAACGCGGCGCAGACGGGCGACGAAATCCGCGTGGCGCAGGGGGTGTATACGGACGTGACCGCCTTCCCTTATGCCCTGGGCGGCTGGATGCAAACGATTACCCAGGCGCTGTTTATTGACAAGAGCCTGACGGTGCGCGGCGGCTACACCATCACCGATTGGACGATGGCGCAGCCGCTCAGCTATCCCACCGTCATTGACCCGCAGGGGCGCGGGCGCGGCGGCGTGATCAGCGCGCCGGACTTTAACACGCCGATCACTGTAACGCTGGAAGGGCTGGTCCTTGCCAACGGCTACGCACAGGGCAGCGGCGGCGGCCTCTATGTGGAGGGCGCCAGTGTGGTCATCAGCGACTGTTATATTCACCATAATCACGGCGGTTCGCTCGCCGGCGGGATGTATCTCGGCGGCCATACGATGATGTTGACGCGCAATCGCATCGAAAACAATACCGGCGATGGTCACGGGGTAGTTGTGGATATGGGCTTCCCAACGCTCTCGGGTAATTTTATCATCTCTAATACCAACGGCTTGCTGCTGTGGAACAATCGCGCGACGTTGCTCAACAACGTCATCGCCGCCAACGCGAAAGCCGGCCTGACGGTGCTCGGCGGCGAGACGCAAGCGTGGCACACGACTGTGGCCGATAACGGCGAAGTCGGTGTATGGGCGCAGAACTCCGGGCAAGGCCCTGCGCATCTGGCAATGACCAACACGATCCTGAGCGGGCCAGGTGTGGGCGTGCGCGCGCTTGGATATCCTGAGAACCCCACCGTCGTGCAATTAACCGCGACCCTGTGGCATAACCTCACAGATACACAGATCGTGGAGGCTGGCGGGCAGCTCATCCGCAGCCGTGACTTCACCGGCGATCCGGCCTTTGCAGGCGCGGCTGACTATCGCCTGACCGCCGCATCCCCGGCGCGGAACCGGGGCATACCGGCAGGCGTCGCGTTCGACATCCTTGGCGTCCGGCGTGATCCGCTGCCCGACCTGGGCGCGTATGAGTATGATGATCCGGGGAGTATCCGGCAGGTGTATTTGCCGTTGGTACGGCGGTGAAAAAAAACGCCCCGCACTCACGCGGAGCTTATTATGCACTTTATCAAAACGCTATAATGTCTGTGTCTCTAACCGGGCCAGGAAAGTCTCTGCGTCCACAACCTTAAACGCCTCAGCCTTCAGCTCGCACAGAAAGTGCCGGTTGTCGGAGATCAAATACTGCGCACCCATCCACTCTGCAAATGCGCCGATGAAAGCATCTGCTTTGGCGGGAAGGCCGAGTGCAGAATACTTGCTGACCAACGCCTCCGGTACTGGATCGTCGATGATGAGGGCGAACTCGTGATTTTGGAACAGTTGGTAGAACCGGCGAACTTGCGCGCGAGAGTCCAGGTTGCGTGTGACCTCCTGGGCTACCAGACGAGGAATGATAACGATCAATTCCTCGCCTAGCAGGTCCAGCAACCGTGCCGACGCGGGATCGCTTTCTTGTAGACCGTGGATTAAAGTGCAGCTATCGATACAAATGTGCATATTCCGCCTCGAAGATTTCCTGACGAGTTTTGCGCATTTGCTCGACGATTTCTTCCTTGGTCGTTCCTATGCGTAGGCCGCCTTCTTCTTTGATCAGGTCGCGCAAGGCTTGGAGGTCCTGCTGCCAGGTGCGGCGCTGGCGCGCGGATTTGGCCCATTGCGCCAGCATATCAACCAGGTCAAGCTGCTCTTCCTGGGCTAAAGATTGTAATTCAGTATAGACATTTTCGGGTATCTCGATAGAAATTGTCGTGTTGACCGTCATTGTTACTTCCTGTTTCTGGAGGGAGTTTTTCATTTAGTATACCATACAAGTTTGTCGCGGGCATAATGATTTTCGCCATTCGCTATTCGCCATTTGCTATTCATAGTGGAGGTGTCTTATGCGTCTCAAACGCTTATCGTTGGTCGTTCTCATAACATTGCTCATGGGCCTGGGTGTGGCGCTGGCGCTTCAAGCCGCCCCCGCCGATCTCGCCCCCGGCGGCCTGGTCATCCCGCTCGGTGCGCGGCAGGCGGATGTGCGCGCAGCGTACCGGCTGCCGCTGGTGCGTCTGTACGCGGGTGGGCGCTTGCACCGTCTGGCGCAGAGTGATGCACTGACCGGCACGGCGCTCATCCCCGGTCCGGCGCTGCCCGGCGATTTGTACACCCCACCGGGCGAGGGCGCGACGCCTCCTTATCCTTACACAGCCTACGAGTTGGCGGGGACGCTGCCGCTTTCACGCGCCTATGCGCTGTTTCCGGGGCGGGTGGCCGTGTTGCGTTCGACCGTCACCGTGCCGGTGGAGATTGATGACGGCTACGTGATGGCGATGTGGGAACTGGCCGACATCCGCCAGGTGCTGGAGGGCTACCTGCTCAACGCCGTCCCCTACAGTGTGTTGACCGAAGCGGACGCCGCCGCGCGCCTGGCCGACTACGACCTGCTCATCATCCCCGCCTTTCGCAGCGACGCCCGCGAGGCCGTGCGCACCCGTCTGGCCGAAACCGGCGCGCTGGATGCCATCGCGGCGTTTGTGGGGGCAGGCGGTACCCTTTACGCGCAAGGCTCCGGCCTGTGGCTTGCGGAACAGGCCGGCGTGCTGCCCGAAGGCACGGTCAACCTCGACGCGCCCATCCAACTGCGCACCGAAGACGCCTTCGCCAACCAGGGCCGGCTCACTGTCCTGCAACCCGATTCGCCGCTGGCCTGGTCGTGGCTCACCGATAGCCTCTACATCCTCGACGATCCGACGTTGCTATCCGGCGGGGCTTTGGAAGTGATTGCCGAACTCAATAATGCCGAGGGCGGCGCGGTTCCGGCCATCGTCCGCGCGTTCTATGGTTTGGGCCAGGTCATCGGCATCGTCGGCCATCCCACCGACGCGACCCGCCGCGCGCAACTGCCGCTCTTTATGGATGCGCTGCTCACCGCCCTCTCCGGGCGAGCCGATTTCTACGGCGATGCCATCCAGACCTGGAACCCGGCCTACGATTTGCACACCTTCCTCGCCTACGAAAGCGTTCCCGTGAGCGCGACGTTGGTGGTCAAGAATCTGTGGGACGAGCCGCTTGGTAACGCCACCGTCATCGAAACCGTTGCGGCGGGATATACGGTGACGGGCACGCTCTCGCCGGCGCCTGCGCTGACCTACACCACCGCCGCCGGTGAGACGGTCATCGTTTGGGAATTGGGCGACCTGGCCCCCCACGCCGTCGTCACGCTCACCTACCAGGCGCAATCCGACCCGCAGACGCTGGCGGCGGGCGTCGGGACGTTTGCGACCGGCGAACTGCACTACACCGATCTCGACGGGCGGCCCGTCACGGCACGCCACCGCCCCTTCGTCCTCACCGCGCTGATGGCGGCCCGGCTCGTCGGCGACCGCGACATCGAGGGCGACCGCTACTTCCTTATCCCCGATGACGGCGTCTATCTCGATGTGGCT